>Ga0114129_10000094_pt1 | contig 85623 bp, 57 predicted proteins | sample RhiMetdeltSRZDD1_FD_80071 | JGI IMG/M metagenome (GOLD analysis project Ga0114129, IMG submission 80071) | Populus rhizosphere microbial communities from Tennessee, USA - Rhizosphere MetaG P. deltoides SRZDD1 (version 2) (version 2) | ecosystem: Host-associated > Plants > Roots > Rhizosphere >... | reverse complement strand
ACTTCGCGGCTCGCCGCCGGCGATGGCCCGCACGAACACCTCACCCTGTTTCGCGTACGCCATCCACTTGAGGTCGTCCGACCAGCGCGGCGTCAGCCCCTTGAGATCCTTCGGCGCAATCAGTGTCTTTGGCTCGGCCTGCCCTGTTGCCGATACGAGCAGCCGGTTCTCCGTCCCGCCGATGGTCTCGTAGTCGGTTTTTTCGGTTGCGTCTTCCTGCAGAACCAGCAACGAAGCGTCGCGCGAAACGCGGTAGTTGCTGATCTTGCGCTCGGTGAGCCGCTCGGTGACCGCGCCCGTCGCGATGTCCACGTCCGCGACATTGCGCCAGCGATTCAACCGGTTCATCTCGTCCCATTCGAGGAACGGCTCTTTCGCGGAGTGAACGATGACCGGCCCGCGCGTGAGCGCAGCAAACCGTTCCGCCGCCTGCCGCTCCCGCGCCGGTGTCCGCATCGACACGATCACGCGCGAGCCGTCCGGCGTCCAGTCCAGCGTCGACGTCGGAAGAATGCTGTTCGCGCTCTTGATCGGAACCGGCACCGCAGGACCACCCGACGTCGGCCACACGAGGAGCGAGATGGCCGGCGTGGCTGCCGGCGCAGACGGAGACGCGGCCACGAGAATCGCCAGGCGTTTTCCGTCGCGTGAGAGCGCCGCTTGACGCACGTTCGAGAGCACGTCGCCGAGCGGGAGTTTCCGTTCACCCGTCTGGGCGTCGATCACAACGAGGCGCACGGCGAGCGGCGCCAGATACGTTGGATCGCCGTAGCGGTAATTGTCGGTTTCGGCGTTGTCGAACGTACGGCGCTCGGTCACGACGACCAGACGGCCGTCCTCCGACAGATCCTGCACCGACGCGGTGACGACCTTGAGCATGTCCTCGGCCGTGAACCGCGCGCTCTGCGCGCCGGTCGAGGTATGTGCGAGCAGAACCACGGTCAGCAGCGAAGCGGCCCGCCTCATTGGCGTGTTCTCCTGGGATTGGTGAGGTGCGTTGCTATTCTACGGTGGATTGCTTCTTGCAGCCTTGTATCGGGTCTGCGTCGGCCGGGCATGGAGGCCCGGCTATGGTGTGTCAGGAAGTCGTTTTCTCGCACGCGGCCTGCCGTATCGAAGTCGAACCGCGGCCGTATGCACTCAACGGTCCCCTCTTCGCCGCGTTGATGTACGTCATCGACGCCGGCGGGGCGGCGAGGCGCCCCGTGATGTTCAAGGACGGGCGTCGCGTCGAAGTGCACGGGAAGACGGAAGCGCTCGCACTCAACTCCGCGATTGCCCTGCTCGAGGCGAGGTTCGGTGCGATCACCGAATACGCCCATGGGTGCACTGAGGATCTAGTCCCGCCTGGACCCGGTCAGCCGTTCATCCTCGTAGAGTAGAAGCGGTCATTCTTTGCCACATTGTGGCAACGCGTGTCACTCCCGGCACGCCCGGCAGCCAAGCTGATACCCACCTTCGAGTCCAGTCCACGGCCGCGGCGCGCCAAAGTGTCATATCCGCCCGGCACTGGATCTGCTAATCGTTCCCGGACCGCTTGCCAGAGCGGTTCGCCGCGAACAGGACTGGAGTGGCGTGTATGGAACTGGGGCAGAACCGCAGACTCGCCGAGATGGAGGGCCGTTCAGCGCTGGACGCCCCGCCCAGTCAATCGACTGAGCTCTTGCGAGCGCTGCTCGCGCTCCGGGACGGCGACTTCTCCGCCCGCCTGCCGGGAGACTGGACGGGCCTCAACGGCAAGATCGCCGACACCTTCAACGAAATCGCCATCGCCAACGAACGGATGGCGCACGAGCTGGACCGCGTGGGACACACGGTCGGCAAGCAGGGGCTGACCCGTCAGCGGGTCCACTTCGATCAGCACCGCGGCGCGTGGGGCGGCATGGAGGCGTCGGTCAACACGCTGATTGACGATCTGCTCTGGCCGACGACCGAGATGGCGCGGGCGCTGAACGCGGTTGCCCAGGGCGATCTCCTCCAGACCGTCCGGCTCGACGTCGACGGGCGGCCGCTCGAAGGCGAATTCCTGCGCCTCGCCACCATCGTCAACACGATGATCCGGCAGCTCGGCGTGTTCACGTCGGAAGTGACGCGCGTCGCGCGCGAAGTCGGCACCGACGGGCGGCTGGGCGGACAGGCGCAGGTGCCTGAAGTGAGCGGCGTCTGGAAGGACCTGACCGACAGCGTCAATCAGATGGCGAGCCATCTCACGGCGCAGGTCCGGAACATTGCCGAGGTGACGATCGCGGTCGCCGACGGCGACCTCTCCAAGAAAATCACCGTCGACGTCCGCGGCGAGATCCTGCAGCTCAAAGAAGCGATCAACACGATGGTCGATCAGCTGCGATCGTTCGCGTCCGAAGTGACGCGCGTCGCGCGCGAAGTCGGCACCGACGGCAAGCTCGGCGGGCAGGCGATCGTGCCCGGCGTCGCCGGCACGTGGAAGGACCTGACGGACTCGGTGAACGCGATGTGCGGGAACCTCACCGGTCAGGTGCGCAACATCGCGCAGGTGACGACGGCGGTGGCGCGCGGCGACCTGTCGCGCAAGATCACGGTCGACGTCCGGGGCGAGATCCTGGAACTGAAAGACACCATCAACACGATGGTCGACCAGCTCAACGCGTTCGCGAGCGAAGTCACGCGCGTCGCGCGCGAGGTCGGCACCGACGGCAAGCTTGGCGGCCAGGCGCAGGTGTCCGGCGTCGCCGGCACGTGGAAGGATCTCACCGACAACGTCAACTTCATGGCGAGCAACCTGACCGGCCAGGTCCGGAACATCGCCGAGGTCGCGACATCCATCGCGAAGGGCGATCTCTCGAAGAAGATCACCGTCAACGTCAGCGGCGAGATCCTGCTCCTGAAGGAGACCATCAACACGATGGTCGACCAGTTGAACGCCTTCGCGGGCGAGGTGACGCGCGTCGCGCGCGAGGTCGGCACCGAAGGCAAGCTCGGCGGCCAGGCCCAGGTCCCCGGCGTCGCCGGCACGTGGAAGGACCTCACCGACAACGTCAATTCCATGGCGAGCAACCTGACGGCCCAGGTGCGCAACATCGCCGACGTTGCCACCGCGATCGCGAGCGGCGACCTCTCCAAGAAGATCGCGGTCAACGTCAGCGGGGAGATTCTGCTTCTGAAGGAGACCATCAACACGATGGTCGATCAGTTGAACGCCTTCGCCGGCGAGGTGACGCGCGTCGCGCGCGAAGTCGGCACCGAAGGCAAGCTCGGCGGCCAGGCCCAGGTGCCCGGCATCGCCGGCACCTGGAAGGATCTCACCGACAACGTGAACTTCATGGCGAGCAACCTGACGGCACAGGTCCGCAACATCGCCGACGTCTCGACGGCCATCGCGCGTGGCGACCTGTCGCGGAAGATCACGGTCGACGTCAAGGGCGAGATCCTCGAGCTCAAGAACACGATCAACACGACCGTCGATCAGCTGAACGCGTTCGCCGCCGAGGTCACGCGCGTCGCGCGCGAGGTCGGCACAGAGGGCAAGCTCGGCGGCCAGGCGCAGGTGCCGGGCGTTGCGGGAACCTGGAAGGACCTCACCGACAACGTCAACTTCATGGCGAGCAACCTGACGGCGCAGGTGCGCAACATCGCCGAAGTCGCGACCGCGATCGCGAGCGGCGACCTGTCCAAGAAGATCACCGTCGACGTCCGCGGCGAGATCCTGCTGCTCAAGGACACGCTCAACACGATGGTCGAGCAACTGCGATCGTTCGCCGCCGAGGTCACGCGCGTCGCGCGCGAGGTCGGCACCGAGGGCAAGCTCGGCGGTCAGGCGGTCGTGCCCGGCGTCGCCGGCACCTGGAAGGACCTCACCGACAACGTCAACCTCCTCGCCGCGAATCTCACGACGCAGGTCCGGAACATTGCGGAAGTCACGACCGCGGTCGCGCGCGGCGACTTGTCGCGCAAGATCACGGTCGACGTCAAGGGCGAGATCCTCGAGCTGAAGAACACGATCAACACGATGGTCGACCAGCTCAACGCGTTCGCCGCGGAAGTCACCCGCGTCGCGCGCGAGGTCGGCACCGAGGGGCGACTCGGCGGCCAGGCCGACGTGCCCGGCGTCGCCGGCACGTGGAAAGACCTGACCGACACCGTCAACGTCATGGCCGCCAACCTGACCGAACAGGTGCGCGGCATCGTGAAGGTCGTGACCGCCGTCGCCAACGGCGAACTGAAGCAGAACCTCACCGTGAAAGCCAAGGGCGAAGTCGCCGCGCTCGCCGGCACGATCAACAACATGACCGAGACGCTCGAGACGTTCGCCGATCAGGTGACCACCGTCGCGCGCGAGGTCGGCGTCGAAGGCCGCCTCGGCGGGCAGGCCAACGTACCGGGCGCCGCCGGCACCTGGAAGGATCTCACCGGCAATGTGAACCTCCTGGCCGCCAACCTGACGACGCAGGTCCGCGCGATCGCCGAGGTCGCCACGGCCGTGACGAAGGGCGACCTCACGCGGTCGATTCAGGTGGACGCGCGCGGCGAAGTCGCGGAGCTCAAAGACAACATCAACACGATGATCGACAACCTGCGGCTCACGACGGACCGCAACACCGAGCAGGACTGGCTCAAGACCAACCTCGCGCGGTTCACGGGCATGCTGCAGGGGCAGCGCGATCTGGGTCTCGTCGGCCGCATGCTGCTGTCCGAGCTCGCGCCGCTCGTGAACGCGCACCAGGGTGTCATCTACCAGATGGAGCCCGATCCGGACCCGCGGTTGAAGCTGCTGGCGACGTTCGCTGACGACCCGGTGAACGGCCACCCGGCGTACCTGCCGATCGGCGCGGGTCTCGTCGGCCAATGCGCGGCGAGCCGGCAGCGGCTGCTCGTGACCGACGTGCCGTCGACGGCGACGACCATCGGATCGGTGCTGTTCAGGAGCTCGCCGCGCAGCATCATCGTCCTGCCGGTGTTGTTCGAAGGCCAGGTCAAAGCCGTCATCGAGCTGGCTTCGCTGCACACGTTCACAGGCTCGCACCTGGTGTTTCTCGATCAGCTCACCGCCGGCATCGGCATCGTCCTCAACAGCATCGAAGCGACGATGCAGACCGAAGGGCTGCTGACGCAGTCGCAGCAGCTGGCGAAGGAGCTGCAGACGCAGCAGAAGGAGCTGCAGCAGACGAACGAGCAGCTCGCGCTGAAAGCGCAGCAGCTCGCGGAGCAGAACGCCGAGGTCGAGCGCAAGAATCAGGAAATCGATCTGGCACGCCGCGCGGTCGAGGAGAAGGCGGCGGAGCTGGCGCTCACATCGAAGTACAAGTCCGAGTTCCTCGCCAACATGTCACACGAGCTGCGCACGCCGCTGAACAGCATCCTGATCCTTGGCCAGCAGCTCGCGGACAACTCCGAGGGCAACCTGAGCTCCCGTCAGGTCGAGTTCGCCCGCACCATCCACGGCGCGGGAACCGATCTGCTCAACCTCATCAGCGACATTCTCGACCTGTCGAAGATCGAGTCGGGCACGGTCACCGTCGAGGCCGAGGAAGTCTTCTTCGCGCAACTCCTCGACATGGTCGGCCGCACGTTCCGGCACGAAGCGGAGAGCCGCGGCCTGACATTCGAGATTCAGGTGGATCCGCGGCTCACCCGGACGATTCAGACGGACGCCAAACGGCTGCAGCAGGTGCTCAAGAACCTGCTGTCGAACGCCTTCAAGTTCACCGCTCAGGGGAGCGTGCGCCTGACCGTGTCGGAGGTCGCCGGCGGCTGGTCCCACGATCATCCCGTGCTCAGTCAAGCGGCTGCGATCGTGGCGTTCGAAGTCTCCGACAGCGGCATCGGCATCCCGCTCGAGAAGCAGCGGATCATCTTCGAAGCGTTCCAGCAGGCCGACGCCAGCACGAGCCGCAAATACGGCGGGACCGGACTCGGACTCGCGATCAGCCGCGAGCTGGCCAGTCTGCTCGGCGGCGAGATCCAGCTGCGATCGACGCCGATGGTCGGCAGCACCTTCACGCTGTATCTGCCGCTCCGGTACTCGGGACCGGCAATCGCGACGAAGGCGACCGACGCACCGGGCACGCCGCTGACGGTACAGCCGTTCCCGATCGTCCACGTCAGCGAACGTCCGATGGAGGTGATCGTCGATGATCGGCACGCGCTCTCGACGGACGACACGACGCTGCTCGTCGTCGAAGACGATCCAAGCTACGCGCGGATTCTGATCGACCTCGCGCGTGAGAACGGCTTCAAGGTCCTGCTGGCGATGCGCGGCGACGATGCGCTCACGCTCGCCCGGCAGTATCAGCCGACCGCCATTTCGCTCGACGTCTTTCTGCCCGACATGCCGGGCTGGACAGTCCTGAGCCAGCTCAAGCAGGAGGCGCGGACGCGTCACATCCCGGTCCAGATCGTCACGCTGGACGAGGACCGGCAGCATGGCCTGTCGCGCGGCGCGTTTTCGTTCATCTCGAAACCGACGTCGAGCGAGGGGCTGAAGGCTGCGCTCGATCGCATCAAGAGCTACGCGTCCCCACGCCGCAAGCGGCTGCTCGTCGTCGAAGACAACGCCGCGGAGCGGCTGAGCATCCAGCAACTGCTCGCCCACGACGACATCGACATCGTCACCGCCGACTCGGGCGAGGCGGCACTCGTCGCGCTGAAGAGCGAGTCCTGCGACTGCGTCGTGCTCGATCTGCGGTTGCCCGACATGTCCGGCTTCGAGGTCCTGGACCGCATCGCCAAGAACGACGAGTGGCGCGACCTGCCCGTCGTCGTCTTCACGGGCCGCGAGCTTTCGTCCGACGAAGAGCTGCAGCTGCACTCGTTCGCCAGGAGCGTCGTCGTGAAGGGCGTCGAGTCGCCCGAACGGCTGCTCGACGAGACGTCGCTGTTCCTGCACCGGGTCGTCGCCGATCTGCCCTCGGGCAAGCAGCAGATGCTCGACCGGCTCCATCAGTCGGATGAAGCGCTCGTCGGCAAGACGGTCCTCGTCGTCGACGACGACGTCCGCAACATCTTCGCGCTGTCGAGCGTGCTCGAGCGGCGCGGCATGCGGGTGCTGACGGCCGCCACCGGGCGGGAGGCGATCACGACGCTCGAGTCGACGCCGGGGCTGGCGATCGCGCTGCTCGACATCATGATGCCGGAGATGGACGGCTATGAGACGATTCGCGCCATCCGCCAGAATCCGTCGTTCCGGCGGCTGCCGATCATCGCGCTCACCGCGAAAGCGATGAAGGGCGATCGCGAAAAGTGTCTGGAGGCCGGCGCGACCGACTATCTCGCGAAGCCGGTCAACACGGAACAGCTGCTGTCCGCGCTGCGGATGTGGCTGCATCGGTGACGCATGATCGAGGACGCCAACATCCTCGTCGTCGATGATCAGCCGGGCAAGCTGCTGAGCTACTCGGCGATTCTGAAGGACCTCGACGCCAATCTGGTCATGGCCGGATCGGCGCGAGAGGCGTTGGATCACCTGCTCAAAGCGGACTTTGCGGTCGTGCTCGTCGACGTGTGCATGCCCGAGCTGGACGGCTTCGAGCTGGCGGCGATGATCCGCGAGCATCCGCGATTCCGGCGGACGGCGATCATCTTCGTCTCGGGCGTCCACCTGACCGATCTGGATCGCCTGAAGGGCTACGAGTACGGCGCGGTCGACTACGTGCCCGTGCCGGTCGTGCCCGAAATCCTGCGCGCCAAGGTCAACATCTTTCTCGATCTCTACCGGAAGACGCGGCAGCTCGAGCGGCTGAACCGGAATCTCGAGCTGCGGGTCGCCGAGCGAACGGCCGAGCTCGTGGACGCGGGCCGGCGCAAGGACGAGTTCCTCGCGATGCTCGCCCACGAGCTCCGGAACCCGCTGGCGGCGATTCGGCTAGCGGCGCAGCTGGTCGTGCTTCCCGAGCTGCCGCAGCCGCAGCTGGCGAAGTCGGCGGCGATCATCCATCGCCAGGTCGAGCATCTCGTCCGGCTGATCGACGATCTGGTGGATGTCTCACGCATCACGCGGGGCCTGATCAGCTTGCGTCGCGAGCCGACCGAGATCCCGGCGGTGGTCGCGCAGGCGATCGAATCGAGCCGTCCGCTCATCGACGCCAAGCATCACATCCTGACGGTCAGCGTGCCGGACGAATCGCTCCAGGTGAGCGGCGACGCGGCACGGCTGGCGCAGATCCTCGGCAACCTCCTCAACAACGCGGCGAAGTTCACCGACCCCGGCGGGCGGATCGACCTCGTCGTGAAGCGCGACGGCGACGACGTCGCGATCCAGGTCACCGACAATGGCGTCGGCATCTCGTCGGAGATGCTGCCGAGAGTCTTCGATTTGTTCACGCAGATCGATCGGCCGCTCGATCGAACCTCGACGGGCCTGGGGATCGGGCTGGCGCTGGTGCACCGGCTCGTGGAAATGCATGGCGGACGCGTCAGCGCGCACAGCGACGGACATGGGACCGGCACGTCACTCCTCGTGCACCTGCCGCTGCACGACACGAACGCGGCGCCGGTGCTCGCCGCGGCGCCGACGATCGAGCGGCACGTTCCCGACGTGCCGCCGCGCCGGATTCTCGTGGTCGACGACAACCTGGACGCCGCCGAAACGCTCGCGGAGATGCTGGCGGTCCACGGACACGATGTGAAGACGGCCCACGACGGTCTCGAAGCGCTGCGGATCGCCCCGGAATTCGCGCCGCACATCATCCTGCTCGACCTCGGCATGCCGAACCTGAACGGCTACGAGACCGCGAATCGCATCCGCGCCCAGGCCTGGGGCCGCGACATCGCCCTCGTCGCGGTGACGGGCTGGGGACAACCCAAGGATCGGAAACGGACGGTCGAGGCCGGGTTCGACGCCCATCTCGTCAAGCCGGTCGATCAGCACGAGCTGCTGAAAACGCTGCTCGAGCTCGCGCCGGCGCAACTGCCTGAGGCGACGCCGATCCGCGTCCGGTCCAGTGAGGCTGCCCAAAAAGCAGACATGAAGGGCATGAAGGACATGAAGGGCATGAAGGGTTCATTGGGTTAAAGAACACTGCAGGATTTCTTCAGGCTCTCCGACTTTCCGGCTTTCCGGCTTTCAAGCTCTCCGGCTTTCAAGCACAATCCGTTCGCATGCACGAAGTCCGGTATGCCCTCCGCAGCCTGGGGAAGAATCCCGGACTCGCGGCCGCCGCGGTCCTGTCGCTGGGGCTCGGCATCGGCGCGAATACGTCCATCTTCAGCGTCACGAGCGCGCTGCTGCTCCACCAGCTTCCCTATGCCGATGCCGATCGACTGGTCCTGCTCTGGAATCGATCACCGGGGCTGAACATCGCCGAGGACTGGTTTTCGACGGCGCAGTACTTCGACATCAAGTCGGGACATCGCGGCTTCGAAGATCTGGCGATCGCGATCGGCGCCAACTCCAACCTCACGGGCGACGGCGATCCGGCGCGCGTCGGCGTGATTCGTGTCTCATCGAATCTGTTGCCGATGCTCGGTGTCCGGCCGATCGCGGGCCGTCTGTTTCAGCCGGAAGAAGACAATCAAGGCCGGCCGGGAGCCGCCGTGCTGAGCTACGGGCTGTGGACCAGGCGATACGGCGGGGATCCGCAGATGCTGGGCCGATCGATCACGCTCAACGGCCAGTCCTACGAGATCGTCGGCGTGCTTCCGGATGGATTCCGGCTGCCGCGCGAAGTGATGCCGACGCTCGGCGTCGTCGAAGAGGGTGAGATCTTCCTGCCGCTGCCGCTCGGTCCGCAGGCGCCGCAGACGCGGACGCGCGAGGACTACAACATCATCGGCAAGCTCGCTCGAGGCGTCTCGCCGGCCGCCGCGCAGGCCGAGATGGACGCGATCACCGCCCGGCTGCGACGCGATTTCCCCGACTTCTATCCTCCGAACGGCGGCCTCACGTTCAGCGTCGTCCCGCTGCTCGATCAGGTCGTCGGTGACGTGCGCCGGACGCTGCTCCTCCTGTCGGGCGCGGTGGGATTCGTCCTGCTCATCGCGTGCGCGAACGTCGCCAATCTCCTGCTGGCGCGCGCGCTGGCGCGCCGGCGCGAGATGGCGGTGCGCGCCGCGCTCGGTGCGAGTCGTCGCCGCATTGCGCGGCAACTCCTCGTTGAAAGCCTCCTGCTCTCGTTCGCCGGCGGCGTGCTGGGCGTCGCACTGGCGTTCGGCGGCGTGCGGTGGATGCAGCTGCTTCAACCGAAGGACATCCCGCGGCTGAGCGCGATTGCGATCAACGTCGAGGTTCTGGTGTTCACCGTCGTGTTGTGCCTCGTCGCCGGCGTGTTGTTCGGACTGGCGCCGATTCTCGGCGTCTACCGGCTCGATTTGCAGCGGCAGCTGCAGGAAGCGAGCCGCGGCTCGGCCGGCGCCGGCGCCGTCTGGAGCGGCTCGCACAACCTCCGCCGTCTGCTCGTCACCGTGGAACTGGCGTTGTCGGTGGTTCTCCTGGTCGGGGCCGGATTGCTGATTCGCAGCTTCGCCCACGTGCAGGACGTGGCACCAGGATTTGCCGCCAATCGCGTGCTCACGGCTGAGCTGTCCGTGACGGGCCGGCGCTATCCCGACGCACAGGCGGTCTCAGCGTTCTACCGGGAGTTGTGGGATCGCCTGGCCGGACTGCCGGGGGTGACGGCGGCGGGCGCGGCCACGCCGCTGCCGATGAGCCAGTACTTTGCCTGGGGACCGATCACGGTCGAGGGGCGAATCCCGCCGGCCGGCGAGAACTTCATCAACGCCGATCAACGGGTCGCGAGCAGCCGGTACTTCGAGGCCATGGACATCCCGCTCTTGCGCGGCCGGTTCTTCGACGATCGCGACACCGCGCAATCCACACGCGTCGTCATCATCGACGATCACATGGCGCAGCAGTTGTGGCCGAACGAGGATCCGATCGGCAGACGCATTCGCTACGGAGATCTAAAATCAACGTCGCCCTGGGAGACCGTGGTCGGGGTTGTCGGCCGCGTGAAGCAGTACGCGCTCGATCTCGATTCACGGATCGCGTTCTACCGGCCGCACACGCAGTCGTCGGCGCGGACCATGTATCTGGTCGTGCGGAGCGACGTCGATGCGTCGAGTGTTGCCGGCGCGGTGACGAAAGAGATTCGCGCGCTGGATCCGGATTTGCCCGTGTCGAACGTGCGCACGATGACGAGCCGCATCGACGAGTCGCTCGTGCGGCGGCGATTTTCGATGATGCTGCTCGGAATCTTCGCAGGACTGGCGTTCGTCCTCGCGGCGATTGGCATCTATGGCGTAATGGCCTATCTCGTGAGCCAGGGGACACAGGAGATTGGCATCCGGATGGCGCTCGGCGCGACGCCGTTCGCCATCCTCGGCTTGGTCCTTCGGCAGGGGCTCACGATTGCGCTTGCGGGCGTGACGATTGGCGTCGCCGCCGCCATGGGATTGACCCGGCTGATGCGCGGGCTGCTCTTCGGCGTCGAACCGATCGATCCGGTGACGTTCGCCGCCACGTCCCTGGCGCTCGCCGTCACGGCGGTTGCGGCGTGCTACCTGCCTGCGCGACGGGCGGCACGGATCGACCCGCTCGGGGCACTGAAGTAGGACCTCGGGTGTCTTTTTGACGACTCAAAAAACGGGAAGTTCTCAGCGTGTTTTTGAATCGTCAAAAAGACACCCGAGGTCGTCATTTCATCGTCTGCGCCGGATCCACACGCGTCGCACGCCACGCGGGAATCAGGCTCGCACCGAGAGCGACGAGCAGCAAGATCGCAGGCGCCACCGCAAACGTGACCGGATCGAGCGGCTCGACGCCGTGCAGGAGCGCGGCAATCAGCCGGGTGGTGATGGCGGCGAGCGCGAGGCCGAGCGCGATACCTGTGCCGGCGAGCAGCATCCCGCCGCGCAAGATCAGGCCGAGCACGCGGCCGGGACCCGCGCCCATCGCGATGCGGACGCCGATTTCCTGCCGGCGGTGCGTGACGACATACGAGAGCACACCGTAGACGCCTACCGCCGCCAGGGCGAGCGCCAGCGCCGCGAAGACGCCGAGAAGCCAGCCGGTCAGCCGCGGCGTCGCGATCGACGTGTCCACCACAGCCTGCATCGATCGAATCGCCGCAATCGGGAGATTGCCGTCGAGCGCGCGCACCTCACGCCGCACCGCCGGAATCATCAGCAGCGGATTGCCGGCCGTCTTGACGACGAGCGTCATGTTGCGCGCGGGGTTGCCGGAGGACCGGTGGAACTGGCCGTGCGCGCGGTAGAACTTCGACTTGATCTCGGTCGTGACGCCGTTGTGCCGGACGTTGCCGACGATCCCGACGATCGTGATCCACGGCCGGTCGGCTCCGCCCATCCGGAATCGTTTGCCGATCGCCTCCTGGCCGCCCCAGTACTTCTGGGCCATGGTTTCGTTGATGAGCGCGACGTCGATCGCGCCGTCCGTGTCCTGATCGGTGAGCCAACGGCCGGTGATGAGCCGTTCGCCCAGCGCTTCCGGCCCGCCGGCCGTGGCCACTTGCCAGTCGCCCGGGGTGCTGACGCCCGGCGGCGGCGTGTAGCCCTCGATCGTCATGCCCCAGTCTCCGATCGGCGTGGCCAGCGGCAGGAGTCTCAGCAATCCGGCGCGCTCGACGCCGGGCAGCGCGCGGACGCGTGTCACGAGATCGCGGTAGAAGAGGTTCACTTTTTCCGGCGTGTCGTACTGAGCGGCCGGCAGCGCCAGGCGCATCGTCAGCACCCGATCCGGATTGAATCCGAGATCGATGTGTCGGAGATTCCAGAGGCTGCGAAGCATCAGCCCGGCGCCGGCGAGCAGCATGACGGCGAGCGCCAGCTCGGCGATGACGAACGCGCCACGCAGCCGCTGACGCTGTCGGCCGATCGAGGTTTGCGCTGATCCCTCTTTGAAGGCGTCGACGAGACTCACCCGCGCCGCGCGGAGCGCGGGCGCCAGCGCGAACACAATGAGCGTGATCGCCGCCAGCAGCGTCGCGAACCCGATGACGCGCACGTCGAGCGAGACGTCATTGATCCGCGGCAGCGCGGTGGCCTGCGCGGCGACGAGCGTGCGCAGCGCGACCCAGGCGATCGCGATCCCGACGAGTGTGGCCGACACGGCAAGGACCGCGCCTTCAGTGAGCAGTTGTCTCACGAGCCGCCATCGATCGGCGCCGAGCGCGCAGCGAAGGGCCATTTCACGCACACGGCTGTCGGCGCGGACGAGCAGCAGATTGGCGACGTTGGCACAGGCGATGAGCAGCAGGAATCCGACAGCGCCGAACACGAGGCCGAGCGCCGGGCGCACCGCCGCGAACGCCTCATCCGTCGTCGTCACCGCGAACGCGGAGAATTCCATCGCTTTCGGATACTGGCCCTCGTTCGTCAGCGCCTGCGTGAGCGCCTGCAGCTCGGCATTCGCCTGCTCCACGGTGACGCCGTCGCGCAGCCGTGCCGCCGCGTGGTAGCCATGGTTGCCCCGGTTCTGCGGATCGAGACGAAGCGGCAGCCAGAGCTGCGTCGGCTCCTCGGCATCGATCACGTAGTCGGTCGGCAGCTGGAAACCCGGTGGCATCACGCCGACGATTTGCCGCGTGATGCCATTGAGCTGAATCGACCGGCCGATGACCGCCTCTCCGGCGAAGCGCCTTTGCCAGAGCCCGTGGCTGAGGATCACCACACCCGGTGCGTTCGTCGCCTCGGCTTCCGTGAAGGTGCGCCCCGCCAGAGGCGTGGTGCCGAGCACGTCGAAAAGATTCGGCGTGACGAACGCGGCGCCGATGCGAATCGGATCGCCGTCTCCCGTCAGGTTCACTTGCGCGACGCTCCACGCACCCGCGTCGCTGAACGCGCGGACCCGGGAGCGATAGTCAAGCGCCTCGGCATCGGACACCCAGGTCTTGTCGAAGCCCCGCCACTTGCTCCAGACCATGACCGCCCGATCGGGCTGACGGTACGGCAAGGGAGCGAGCAGGACGTGCTTGATCACGCTGAACACCGCCGTGTTCGCGCCGATCCCCAGCCCGAGGGTCAGAATCGCCGCCACGGCGAATCCAGGACGTCGCAACAGTCCACGAACGCCTACCTTGAGATCACGACGCAATCCGTCCAACGCCATCGAAGACTCCTGTCGGGCCGGTATGGTGCTGAGCTTCCGCCCACCTTCGCACGTTAGACGGTCGCTCGCCAGTTGGAGTTGATAAGAGGAACGGTCGTCTCACCTTCGAGCCGGATCCGTCGCGGATTCGCGACTGATTGCCAGATTGCCGATTGCCAGCTCAGATTCCAGATCGTGCAGATTTCCAGATTTCAGATGGCTCGATGGCATGGTTCTCGCACAATGGCGGTGCGGTGGACAGCCTGATTCGCGACATCCGGTACGGGCTGCGTTCCTTCGCCCGTTCGCCGGGCTTGACCACCGTTCTCCTGATCACGCTCGCGGTCGGCACGGGCGCGAACGCGACTGTCTTCAGCTTCGTCGACGCGCTGCTGTTCCGGCCGGCCGAAGGGGTCGCGAATCCATCGACCTTTGTCGAGATCTTCACCAGCGATTTCAGCAGCGGGCTGTACGGCAATTCGTCGTATCCGGACTACCTGTCGATGCGATCGTCGGTGCCGTCGGTCGATCGCCTGTCGGCGTCGCAGGACGACGCCATCATCGGCATCAAGATTGGCGGTGCGGCCGAACGCGCGGGCGTGAGCCGCGTCTCGGCAGCCTACTTTGCCGCATTGGGCGTGCAGCCCGCGATCGGCCGTCTGCTCGGTCCTGAGGATCTCGCGCCCGGCGCGGCGCGCACGGCCGTCATCGGCCACGACCTCTGGGCGCGCGCCTTTGGATCGGACGAGCGCATTCTCGGAACGCTGGTGACCATCGACGCGATCCAGTATTCGATCGTCGGGGTGGCGCCGCTGAGATTCACTGGACTCGATCTCGGCCGCCGTCAGGACGTCTGGATTCCGCTGGACGCGCCGCCGGATACGCTGGAAGAACGCGATCGGCGCGGGTTCAGGGTGATCGGCCGACTGAAAGACGGCGCGACGATTGCCCGCGCCCAGGCGGAACTGACCGTCCTTGCCGCGAACCTGGCTGACCTGTATCCGACGACCAATCGCGGCACCCATGCGGCGCCAATCGCGCCGCGGCCGATGACGGTCATTCGGCACGCGCGGCTGGACCCGGAGACGCGGCAATTCATCGGCCTCGTCGGCGGCGTCATGCTCGCGTCGACAGCGCTCGTGCTCCTGATTGCCTGCGCGAACGTGGCCAGCCTGCTCCTTGCGCGGGCGACGACCCGGCACACGGAGATGGCGGTGCGGCTGGCGCTCGGCGCGAGTCGCGCTGATCTCGTCAGGCAGCTGCTGACGGAGAGTGTTCTGCTCGCCCTTGGCGGCGGCGCGTTCGGAGTGCTGGTGTCGCTCTGGACCGTTGGCGCGCTGCCGTCGTTCTTTCCGCCGGAGATCGCCCGCATGCTCGACGCGCGCGTCGATGTCCGCGTCTTCGTCTTCATCTTTGCGATCGCGCTCGGCAGCGGCGTCCTCTTCGGCCTGATCCCCGCGCTGCAGACGAAGCGTCCGAACGGCATCGCCGGCCTCCGCGGCGAATCCGCCGGCGCTCAGGGATCGCGCAGCGGAGCCAGGCTCCGAAGTGGAATGGTCGTCGCGCAAGTCGCGCTGTCGTGCATTCTCGTGGTCTCGACCGCGCTCCTCGGCCGCAGCCTCGCGAACGCCTGGCGCGCCGATCTCGGCGTCGGCGCGCGCAACGTCGTCATCGCCTCGATCGACATTCCACCTGGCGATCTCGACCCGGATCACGGCCAGCAGTATTTCCAGCAGCTGCTGACCGACGTCAGCCGGTTGCCGGGAATCGAGGCCGCCGGTCTCACCAGCGCGCTGCCGCTTTCTCCAAGCGCCCGGCGCGGCTTCCGCTTCGAAGGGTACGTCCCCCAGCCCAACGAAGGGATGGAGTTCAACATCAACTTCGTCAGCAGCGGGTATTTCAACGCGATGCGCATGCCGATGCTCGCGGGCCGCGGCTTCGACTCGCGCGACACGTTGAAGAGCCGGCTGGTCGTGATCGTGAACGACGTGCTCGCGAGTCGATACTTCGGCGGCGCCGCCGTCGGCCACATCGCGCACGCCTCGACCGGTGCCGATCTCGAGATCGTCGGCGTCGTGCGCACGGGACGCTACCTTCAGCTCCAGGGCGCGCCGCTGCCCCTCATTTTCTATCCGCTCGCCCAGTCGTACCGCTCGCGAATGGATCTCGTCGCGCGCACCGCCGGCGATCCGCGATCGCACGTCGAGACCGTCGCGCGGACGATGCGCGGTGTGCGATCGAGTGTCCCGGTCTATCAATCGATGACGCTCGATGCCTACATGGGCGAAGCCCTCGCCGCCGAGCGGCTGACGACCGCGCTGGTCAGCACGTGCGGCGCGATCGCGCTCGCGCTGGCGCTCGTTGGCGTCTACGGCATCATGGCGTTCGCCGTGGTGCGGCGCGCGCGCGAGATTGGCGTCCGCGTGGCGCTCGGCGCGCGTCCTCGACAGATTGTCGCCCTCGTCTTTGCCGAAGGCCTGCGGCTGATCGCGATCGGTCTCGCGCTCGGTCTCGGCGTCGGCGCCGCGCTGCCGAAGCTGCTGTCGGCGATCCTCGTCGACGTCGGCAGCACGGATGGTCTGTCGCTCGCCGCCGCTCCCGCGGCGCTCGCGATCGTCGCCGTAATCGCATCGATCGCCCCGGTCCGGCGCGCCCTCGGCGTCGATCCGATGATCACGCTCCGAAATCAGTAACCCGTAGCGCGGATTGGTTCCCAAATTCGCGCCCTCGACTACGCTCGGGGCGCGCTGGCGGACTTGGAGATCAGTCCGCCCTACGTGTTTGTTACCGACGAAACTGAAATCGCGCCGATTCGGTATCATTCTCCGCATGCAGAGCCGGTACATCTGGATGAACGGCGCGCTCGTCGAGACGCGCGCGGCCACCATTCCGTTTCTCACGGCGGGCTTGCACTATGGCATCGCCGTGTTCGAGGGCATTCGCGCCTACGCGACCGCGCGCGGGCCGGCGGTGTTCCGCCTGCACGATCACCTGCAGCGCTTCGACGCGTCGTGCCGCATCCTCGGATTTCGCGAGCTGCCGTACTCGAGAGAGGAGCTGGCGGAGGCGACGCGGCAGACGATTCGCGCGAACGGGTTCGACGAGTGCTACATCCGGCCGCTGGTGTGGCTGGCCGATGGCGGCTGGAATCTGACGCTCGATACGGGCGTGCCGCACGTCGGCATCGCCGTCTGGCGCGAGAGCGTCTATCTCGGACATGACGCGCGGGCGCAGGGCCTGCGCGCCAACGTCTCGAGCTTCACCCGCCATCATCCCGGCGCCGTGATGACGAAGGCGAAGGTCAGCGGCAACTACGTCAATTCCGTGCTGGCCAAGACCGACTCGCACCGGCAGGGGTTCGACGAGGCGATCCTGCTCGATCCGGAGGGCTACGTCGCCGAGTGCACGGGCGCCAACCTGTTCCTGGTTCGCGGCGAAACGCTCGTCACGCCCTCCACCGAATCAATTCTCGAAGGCGTCACGCGCGCGACGATCTTCACGCTGGCCGGGGACCTCGGTCTCCAAGTCCGCGAGGCTCGCGTGAGCCGCGATCAGCTGTACGCGGCCGACGAAGTGCTCGTCTGCGGCACGGCCGCCGAGATTCTCGGCGTCGCCGAAATCGACGGCCGCCGGATCGGCGCTGGAAAGACCGGCCCGATCACGGAGCGGCTCCAGCACGTCTATGCCGATGTGGTGCATGGAAGACATCCGCGCTCGGAGGAGTGGCTCGATTACGTGACGGTGCCCCAAGCCTCGAGCCTCACGCCTCAGGCCTAATTCTTCCTCACCACCCACGTCGTCATCGCCCGCTGATCCTGCACGACCGTCGTCTTGATCGGATCGAGCAGCTTGCCGCCGAGCTCGCGCGTGCGATCGATCAGGAAGGCTTCGTCCACCAGATAGCGAACGGTGCCGTCCGGCAGATGGTACCTTCCGCGTCCGCTCCAGCCACCAGGCGCGTCGCTTTTTCCCTTCACGCGTTGGACGCGCGTCTCGAAGCCGATGCTCGAGGCGAGCCGGCAAAAGAAGACTCCGCCGGTCGAGAGCACGCGCCATGTGCCGGCAAGCATCGCGTCGAACTCGTCGTCGTCTCGCGCAAAATGCAGGACGGCGCTGCTCAGCACCACGGTGGCGAACCCGTCGGGAAAGGTCGCCCGCTCGATCGACTCGACGCGGAAGTTCTCGGCCGGCAGCGCCGGCGCGAGACGCGCCGCGAGCGCCCGCACTTCGCGGATCGCGTCAGGGTCCGCGTCGATGCCGAAGACCTCGGCGCCGGTTTTCAGGAGGTAGACGAGATTCCGGCCGAAACCGCAGCCGGCGTCGAGGATTCGATCGCGCGACGTCACGCGTCCGCGCAGGATCTGATCGAAGAGATAGATGTCGATCGCGCCGAATTCGGCCTCGAGATCCACCCGGTGATCCTACATTTGTGATGTGGTGATTTGTGATGTGGTGATTTGCGGTCTCGAACGCTCAGTTCCGTAGGGTTGTCGCTGGATCGATCCGCATGGCCCGGCGGGCCGGCACCAGCGCGGCGAAGATCGCGGTGAGGCCGAGCGTGAGCGCAACAGAGAGGTACGTGAGCGGATCCGTGGGCGTCACGTGGAAGAGCTGCCACGCGAGAAGCGGCGTCAGGCTGAACGCGATGACCGCGCCGATGGCGATGCCGGCGACGGCAAGGCGGGCGGCCTGGCCGATCACCAGCGAAAGCACCTGCATGGGCGACGCGCCCAGGGCCAGACGGATTCCCACTTCAGTCGTGCGCTCCGCGGCGACGAGCGTAATCACGCCGTAGACGCCCAGGCCGGCCAGCACGAGCGTGACGATGCCGAAGACGCCGACGAGCACGAACACGAAGCGCCGCTCCCCGACCGAATTGCTGCGGATCTGTTCCATCGTCTGCACGTCAACCGGCGGGTCGGCGCCGGCCTGCTTGACCGCCTGGCGGACGGCGGACCCGAGCGCCGCCGGATCGCCGCTCGTCTTGACAGCCAGAAAAGGATTGACTGGAGAGTTCTGCCGGTAAGTGATGTACAGCTCCGGCTTGGGCGTCTCTTCGAGACTGCCATGCTTGATGCTGCCGACAACGCCAACAATCGTGCTCCACGGCCCGGTCGATCCGCTCAGCCGGACATGCTTTCCGATCGCGTCTTCGCCGGGAAAGACCCGCGCGACAAACGCAGTGTTGGCGACGACGACCGGCGGCGTGTCCGCGGAATCCTCGAGCGTGAAGAGCCGACCACGCAGAAGCGGAATGCCCATCGTGCGAAAGTAGTCGAACACCGCGCGGCGGAATTCGACTTCCGGACGGTCCGCGGGCCGCACATTACGGCCTTCGACCTCGATGTAGGTCGACACGTTCGTGCTCCCAAGCGGTAGCCGGGTCGTGCCGCCCACACGCGTCACGCCCGGCAGCGCGAGCAGGCGCGCTTCCAGGTCGTCATAGAACGTCATCCTCGACGCGTGGCTGGTGAGCCGCGGCGGAACCGAAATCTGCAGCGTCAGCAGACCGTCCGACTGGAACCCGGCGTCCACACCCAGCACCGACACGAAACTCCGAAACAGCAGGCCTGCGCCGATCGTGAAGGTCATCGCGAGCGCGACTTCGGCCACGACAAACCCTGCCCGCACGCGTTGGCGCGCCACAGAGGCGGTCGTTCGCTGCGATTCGCGGAGCGATTCCTGCGCGGGCAACCGCGCCGCCGAGAGCGCGGGCAGCAGACCGACCAACAGTCCGGTGACGAGCGTGAGCCCCAGCGAGAAAAGCAGAACCGGAACACCCGCCGTCACTTCGTTCAGCCTGGGAAGACTGGCGGGCGCCATCGCCAGGATCGCCTGAGTGGCGCCGACCATCAGCGCAAGGCCGAGGACACCACCGGCGATGGACAGCATCAGACTTTCGACGATTGTCTGCTGCATCAGCCGCGCGCCCGACGCGCCCAGCGCCGATCGCACCGACAGGTCGCGCCGGCGGCCGGTCGACCGCGCGAGCAGGATGTTTGCCACGTTGAGGCACGTGATCATGAGCACGACCGCCACGGCCGCGAGCAGCGTGAGCAGCGCGGGCCGCAACTGGCCGACCGTCTGCTCGTGCAGAGAACTGGTCGTGATTCCCCACCCGGCATTCGTGTCTGGGAACAGGCGCGCGCGATCGGCGGCAATCGTGTTCAGATCGGCGGTCCCGCGATCGAGCGACTGCCCGGGCTTCAGCCGCGCGACGACGCTTAGGTAGTGAACCGTGCGGCTCGGCTGGCCGGTCTGATCGACGAGGCGCGGATCACGATCCCTCGAGAGCGGCACCCAGACGTCAGCGTGCTGCGCGCGCGAGAACCCCGACGGGCCGAGCATCGAGCGGTACGGAAACACGAAGTCCTGCGGCATCACGCCGAGGATCTCAACCGGCTCATGGAATCCGTCGACCCTGATCCTCCGGCCGACGACGGTCGCGTCACCGCCGAATCGCCGCTGCCAGAAGCCGTAGTCGAGGACGATCCCGGACGAGGTGTCTCCCGGCTGGAGCGTGCGGCCAAGCAGCGGTGGCTGACCGAGCAGCTGGAACATGCCTGGCGTCACGGCGGAGCCCTGGACGACCTCGGGGTCCTCGCCGAGACGGATCTGCACCGGGATCAGGAACGAGTACATCGCTTCGACCGAGGCGAGGGACGGCGCGGCGCGAAACGCCTCGAAATCCGCCGGGGAAACCGGATTGCGCGGCTCGCTCTGGCGCGAGTTGTTGCTCCAGATCATCACGAGCGCAGACGGATCGCTGTACGGCAGCGATCGCAGGAGCACCGAGTAGACGACGCCGAAGATGGCGCTGTTGGCGCCAATGCCGATCGCCAGCGTCGCGGCCGTCACCAGCGCGAAGAGCGGCGCGCGCCGGAACTGACGGAAACCGAGCCGGACGTCGGCGGCGAGCGATTCGAAGCTCATGGATCGACTCCTGAAAAAGGTGGAGGACGTGCGGCCCGGCCAGGCCCAGGCGGTCGCGGCCGCACGGATTCGCTCCGCCAGGCCCGTGCCGATCGCGTCGGCGACTTCGAACGCCGCGAGACCGGCGGCACGCGGCGCCGACATGGCCCGCGAGAGCCGCTGGTCGAAGACGGCTTCGAGCTCGGATCCGAAGTCCCGCCGGAACGCAGGCGGATAGGCGCGGACGGCGAGGCGGTGCAGAGCCCGGATAACGGACCAGCCGGCCGCCGGCCGTGATTGGTTGCGAGCGACGGTCACCGCCGATCCTCGGGCAGCAGCCGGTGAGCGCGCGCGGCGGCCACCTGATCGGCTAGTCGCTCCGCTTCGGCCTTCGCGACTTTCCGGCCGCGGACCGTGATCCGGTAATACCTCCGCCGCTCATCGTCCGAGTCGGCGGCGGATTTCTCGATCAATCCCTCGTCGAGCAGCCGGCTGAGAGCGCGGTACAGCGTGCCGGTCCGCATCGGCAGCGTCGGGGAAAGCCGGCCTTCGAGCCCCTGCAGGATCGCGTACCCGTGGCGCTCCCCTTCGAGCAGCGCCAGCAGGATTTCAAACGACAGCGGGGTCAGCGGCAGGATTTCGTCGGCCGGTCGGAACGGCATAGCATCATCATGCACGTATTCATGATGATGTCAAGCGCCCGCCAGCTCTTTCATCGCCGTCACGAAGGTGTCGATCTCCTGGACCGTCGTGTAAATGTTCGGCGTGACGCGAATGCCCTGGTAGTCGTACTGCTGGTTGGGCGGCTGCCCGCCGGAGAGGGCGGCGACGATGATCCGGTAGCGGTCCCACAGGAAGGACGAGATCTTGCTCGACTCCATGCCCTGGATCCCGACCGTGGCGAGACCCCAGGTCTGGCCCGGCTTGAGACTCGAGAACATCTGAATCTTCGGGAGCTTGCCGAGCGGCGTCGCCCAGCGCATCGTGAGGTAGTACAGCCGCGCGGCCTTGCGCTCGGCGCCGATCGCCTGGTGAAACGCGAGCGCATCGGCAATGGCGGCCTTCGGCGCGATCGGCGCGGTCCCGATCTCCTCGAACTTCCGGATGTCGTTGTCGCTCCGCGCCGGCGCCGCCTGAAGCGGCCAGAATTTCGGGATCAGATCGCGCTTGACGAAGAGGATCCCCGTGCCGAACGGCGCGAGCAGCCACTTGTGCAGGCTCACGCCGTACGAGTCGCACTCGAGCTCGCGCAGCTTGAACGGAAACTGCGCGCCGGCGTGCGCGCCGTCGACGATCGTCCGGATGCCCCGCTCGCGCGCCATCCGCGAAATCTGCTGCACCGGAAACAGCTGCCCCGTCAGGTTGGTGATGTGGCAGAAGTGCAGCACCTTCGTCCGCGGCGTGATCGCCTTCTCGAGGCGATCGAACAGATCCTGCTGCGTGGTCGGGACCGGAAACTGGATCCGGGTCACTTTGATCTTGTCGCGGCGCATCCGCTGATCCCACGTCGTCAGCATCCGCGGATAGTCCTGCTCGGTCGTGATGACCTCGTCGCCGGTGGTGAGATCGATGCCGTTCTGCAGAATCTGCAGCGACTCGCTGGCGTTGCGGGTGATCGCCAGCTCCTCCGGATCGCAGCCGAACTCCGCGGCGAGGCCGCGGCGGACCGATTCGATGTTGCGATTCATGAGACCGGCGTAGTACACGGGCGCCAGGTTCTCCATGTCGAGGTACCGCTTCACCGCGTCGGCGACCACGCGCGGATGCGAGCAGTGATGGCCCGTGTTCAGGTTGATCAGCGTGCGATCGAGCGCGAACGCCTGCTGCACTTCACGCCAGTACCCTTCGTCGCGCGCGACGTCTTCCGGCGATTGGCTCCCCAGTGCCCTCGACGCCGCGGCGACGTCGTCGACGGTCTTCGTGCCGATCGTGAGCGCGGCCGTGCCGAGCACGCCCGTCGTGCGCAGGAACGTTCGTCGAGTCAACATGGCGATCTCCAACTGAAATGTGAAATCTAAAATCTGCAATCTGATCGGGGAATCCGGAATCTGGAATCTGAAAACCCCTACGCACGGACGCGCAGATTCCCCGATTGCCGATTGCCGATCGTCGATAGATTTCCGATTCCCGATAGATTTCCGATTCCCCGATTTCCGATTCCCCGATCCGATTGCAGATTCCCCGATTCCAGATTTCAGCTTGACACGGCTCCAGACTCCACCAGCGATTTCAGCCGCTCGAGATCCGCGGTCAGCGTCGTCCGCATCGGCGCGGCGATCATCGCGGCCGGAATGAAGCTGAGACCCGTCGGTTGTCCGACGTTCTGAATCGTGACGTGCGATCCGGCCGCCCCGCGCTGGATCTCGTAGCGGATCGTTCCCGTGAACGGCCCCTCGGTGACGCGAAGGATCAAGAGATGCGGAAAGTGGACGCGCTCGACCTCTGTCGTCCAGCCGATTTCCTTGCCGAAGAAGGACGCGCGGCGGCGGACGCGGGCCCCGGGCGCGAGCGCGGCGTCGATCAACTCGACGTCCGTGACCGCCTTCATCCACTGCGGTTCCCGCTGCGGATCGAACATCACTGCCGCGACGTCCGCGGGGGCGGCGCCAATCTCGATTTCTACCGTGACATCCACTGGACTGGTCATCGCGAGAGTATTGCAGAAAGGGACTCGAAGAGGAGAAGAACTCTGTCGGTTCCGGGGTTCCGGGATTCCGAAGTTTCGGGGTTCCGAAGTTGCGAGAGAGAGAGAGGCAGGAGCCACATGACTCCTGCCTCCCTAGCGTACTAGAACGTGTATTTCACGCCGACGCGGTACACGCGCGGCGGCATCGTGCCCGTCGGACGCAGGAACCGCTGGTAGTTGACGAGCTCGCCGTTCACGGTGACCGTCCGGCGCCCGACCGTCGTGTCGTTGCTCTCGGACCGGTTCGTGTTGGTGATGTTGAACGCGTCGAAGAAGAGCGCCAGCGTGTTGCCGCGGCTGATCCCGTTCACCCGGAAGCGCTTCTCCACGCGGGTGTCGAAGAGGATCACGTTGTCCTCACGGTACGTGCCCTCTCTCTCCCCCTGGTAGGTCACCGTTCCGACGCGGATGTTTCGCTCCTGGCCGGTGGCCAGATCGATGCCGCGTGTCGCCGAGACGTTTCTCGCCAGCGCCTCGCCGCCCTGGAACCGGAGGACCGGCGACACCACAATCCCCCACCGCGCGTGGTAGCTGCCGACGACCCTGAACACCTGGTTGGTGACCGTGTTGTCGTTGAACCGCTCCTGGTTCGGGTTCTGCGGCGCGCCTCTGTCCCGGTCCCAGTTGTACAGGTAGTTCACCATAACCGACCAGTTGTTGCGCAGACGACGCGTGATCGTGAAATCGATGGCGCGATCGATCGCGATGATCCCGTCAGTCGTTTGCAGGATCGTCCGGCTTGCCGGCGGAGTGCCCTCCGTGTCGAAGACGACGAACGACGGTCCGTCGTCAGCGGTGCCTGTCAGGCCGTCGACGCCTGGATCGGCGACGAGCACCTGACTCGTGTAAAGCGACCCCAACCGCTGCTGCTCGACCGCCTGCGAACTGTTGCCGTCCGACTTGTAGGTGTAGCCGAGCCGGACGCCGATGTCCTTGACCAGTTCGTGCTCGACCCACACGCTCGTGCTGTCCGTGTAGGTGTGCTTGATGTTGGGATCGATCGTGTTGCCCGTTCCGCCGGCGTTGCTGTTGAACGTGCCGATCTCATCCATCGTGAACTGCTTGTCATTGTTCCGGTCAACCCAGTTGAAGGTATACGTGAGACTCTGCGCTGGATTGACTTCCGAACCGGCCAGACCGGTATTGAAGTAGAAGCGGCCCCAGTTGGCCTTGATCGCCGTCTTCCCGTTGCCGAAGAGATCCCACGACATCCCGAGGCGCGGCGCCACCGACGAATGTTTCCGGAAACCGCCGGCGCCGGGAATCACGAACGTGTCGCCGTACGGCGTGGCGGGAATGGAGAACCCGTTCGGCAGAGGCTTGCCGGCATAGAAGAAGTCGCGGAACGGAGCATCGAGGATTTCCTGATCGGGATAGTACGACGAGTACCGATCCCACCGAAGCCCGAGAGTGAGCGTGACCCGGCTCGACAGTGCCCACTGATCACTCAGGTACGCGGCGTGATGCCAGTTGTCGTCTTCAGAGTGTCGTGGTGTGTTCCGAATCACCACCCGCTGCGGCGTCGTGAAGTCGGGGGCGCCGGCCGCGCTGTTGAAGGTCAAACTGATGTTGTCCACGAAGCCGTAGTCCGTGAACCCCTGCATCTCCCATTCGCTGAGCCAGCCCATCTTGAAGGCATGGTCGCCTTTGAAGAGGTTGTCCTTGAAGAGCTGGCCCTGCCACTCGAACTGCTGACGGGCACGGTCGTTCTGGCGGCGATTGAATGCGCCCGCCGTGTTCCCGGTCCCGTTGTCGGTCATGCGGCGGCGCAAGTTCGTGTTGATCTCGCCATTGATGCCGTAGGCGCCGTCCGGCCAGTCGTACCCGAACGTCGCGTAGCGGGCACTCTGGACGAAGCGGCTGCTGCTGATGTTGTTCCAGTCGACGTTGGCCGCCCACGACCAGCTGTCCTGACGCTGCGGCGTGTCGAGATAACGCGTGCTGTCCGCGCCGCGATGCGGCTGGAACTTGCGGCCCCACTGGATGTAGTGACCGAGGCGATTGTTCGGAGAAAGCTGATAGTTCAGCTTGTAGGTGTAGTTGGTCAGTCTCGTGATGAACTCGAAATCGCTTGGATTGTCGACCGGGAAGCCGGGCACGGTGACGCCCGTCTTCTGATCCCGGGCCGAGCCGAAGTACCAGAACTTGTCGCGCTTGATCGGCCCGCCGATCGTGACGTTCGGATCCCGGTACATCGTCATGCGCTGGCCTTCGCCGACACCGACACGTCGGAGGTCATCGGTGACGTTGCGGCCCTGCCAGCGGCTGTTCTCGTAGTCCATGTAGAAGTCGCCCTTCAGCGTGTTGCCGCCGGACTTCACGATCGCGTTCAGCTGAACACCCGGTGTCGCCGAGGACGCGTCGTTGCCGTCGGCGCCGAGCTGCAGCTCCTGGAATGATCCGTAGTCGTAGTAGAAACCGGCGCCGCCAGTGCCCTCGGTCGTGTTGACGCCGTCCACCTGCACACGCACCTGACCCGAGTAGCCGAATGCCGAATAGCCGGTCTGCGTGCCGGCGCGCGATCCGCCCACGTCAAGGTTGTTCACCCTGAAGCCGGGCGCCTGTCCGATGACCGTCCAGATATCGCGCGAGTTCGGGATGTCCTTGAGCATCTCCTGCGTGATGTTGGTCTGGATGTTCGGGTTCTTGACGTCCACGACCGGCGACGCACCCGTGACGGTCAGGACTTCGCTCACATTCGCGACGGCCAACTGGACGTTGACGGCCGCGTTGAATCCAATGCCGACGATGATGCCTTCACGATTGACCGCGCCGAATCCGGTCAATTGATACTTCAGGGTGTACTCGCCAGGTGGGAGTGATGGAAATCGATACTGCCCGTTCTCGTTCGTCACTGATGTCTGGTTTCCCATCAGCGCCGGACTCGTTGCCGTCACCGTCACGCCCGGCAGAATCGCGCCGGTGTTGTCGGTGACCGTCCCGGTGATGCTCCCCGTGGTCTGTGCCCACGCCGGCACAGCTACCAGCAACATCAGGACGATGGATACACCATACCTCCTCATGTTTCTCCTCCTCCTCGTGCCAAATGAGAATCCCGCCACCAGGACGCCCCTAATGGCGGTGCCGCCTCAGTAGAAACAGAGCCCTATTCTGGGTATGAGTACCAAAAGCTAGTCCTAAACCGGTCACGATGCAACGAGATTCGGACGAGCCGCGCAGTGTTGGGGTGAGATCGTCCGGCTTCGAACGAGGTTGGTGCTAGACTCCGACCACATACTCCCGTTAAGTGCGTGAATGCAGCTGCGGATGGCTCTGCGGGTCGTGTGTGTGGTCCTGCCGCTGGCGGCCTGGATCGGTGCGTTCGAAGCGCCTGCGGCCCGCGCGAGGATAGCGAGTCTGCGAGCGCCGGAGCGCGAGCGAGCGGGGGTGGGGTCCCCGCGAGCATTAAGAAATACGGCACAGGCTACATCGCAAGGCTTCGTTGGCGCGGCGAAGTGCGGCGAGTGTCATGAAGGCATTCACCGCAAGTGGGCCGGGGGGCGGCATTCGAAGATGCTGCAGCCCGCGACACCAGAGACCGTGCTCGGCGATTTCTCGAAAGGTACTGTCACGCTGCGCGGCACGAAGTTCGGTCTGGAACGCAGCGGCGATCGCTACGCCATCCGTGGTCCATTTCCAACGGCGCGCGAAGGAACGCTGAGGATCGACTACACGCTCGGCAGCCGCCGTGTGCAGCATTACCTGACGACGCTTGCCGACGGGCGGATTGTCGTCCTTCCGCCCACCTGGGATGTCGCGAAACGCGAGTGGTTTCACAATCTCGACATCGTCAATCCCGACGAGGCGACGCGGAATCCTGTCCAGGTGTGGAACAGCAACTGCTTTGGCTGCCACGTGTCGGCGGAAGTGAAGGGGTTCGATCCGGCGCGGCTGCGCTACGACACCACGTGGACGGACTTCGGTACCAACTGCGAGAGGTGTCACGGTCCTGGCGCGGCGCACGCGGCACGGTACGCGTCGGCATCGTCGCCGACGCCGGGGCCCGCGGCGATCGTCGTGCCTACGCGTCTCACGGCGGAGCGATCGACGATGGTCTGCGCGCAGTGCCATTCGCTGCGCGACGTGACGGTTCCCGGATTCACAGCCGGCGCCGACTACTTCGATCACTTCATGCCGGTCCTCGAGTACGGCCAGAAGAGCGATCGCGATCCGGCGTACTGGGTGGACGGACGGCCGCGCCGGTTCTCGAACGATGCGATTGGATTCTGGCAGAGCGCCTGTTTCGTGAAGGGCGGCGCGACGTGCACGAGCTGCCACGCCGACCCGCACGAGCCGGACATCGATCGCACTCCGGCGCTCGCGCGCGCGAACAACGACCTGTGTACGCGCTGTCACGAGGCGATCGGACGCGATGTCGCCACTCACACCCGACACGCGTCCGGCAGCCAGGGCAGCTCCTGCATCGCATGCCACATGCCGGCGACGGTCGTCAGCCTGCGGACGCAAATGCCTGATCACACGATCAGCGTGCCGGCGCCGGAGAACACCGTTCGATACGACATCCCCAATGCCTGCACCGAATGCCACCAGGACAAAGACGCGGCGTGGGCGGTCACAGCGCTCGAACGGTGGTACCCGAACGGGCGGCGGCAGCGACTGGTCGAGCGGGCGGCGGCGTTCAGCGCGGCACGGCGGCGCGACCCGAACGCCGTCGAGCCGTTGCTGGCGCTCGCCGCCGATTCACGTCAGCCGCCGATCGCGCGCGCCAACGCCGTCGGATACCTGCGATTCTTTCCGGCGCCGAACGTTCGCGCGGCCCTCGTCGCCGCGACCGCGAGCGATCAGCCGATCATCCGCGCGACCGCCGTGCTCGGGCTCGGGGAACCCGGGTTCGCCGCCGACTCGGTCGCACCCGCCTTGATCGCGGCGCTCTCCGACACGACGCGCATCGTGCGGATCGGCGCGATGCTCTCGCTCGTCAACCTGCGCGTCACGACAATGCCGCCGGAGGTGGCGCCGCGATTCGACCAGGCCAGGCGCGATTACCTGACGCGCGCGACGCTGCTGGCCGACGATCCCGGCGCGCTCCTTGATGCCGGCAAGTTCCACTTGATGAACCAGGACGCAAACGAGGCGGCGCGATCGCTCGAGGCCAGCCTGCGCCTCGACGCCAATCTGCACGCGGCGCGGTACTTCCTGGCGGTCTGCCGGCTCGCGCAGGGCCGCGTCCCTGACGCCCGCGATCTCCTCAACGCGATTCCAAAGAGCTCGCCGTACGCGGAGCAGGCGGCCAAACTCTTAGCTGCCCTCCCCGGGAAGTAGATCTGAGCTCGGCACGAATCGCTCGCCAAGAGCGACAAGCACACATGGCACGGTGCTCACCGCTGCGGTGGAATGCCCCATCAGCAGCGTCAGCTGCCGCGTCCAGAGGATTTCGTAGATCAGTCCGGCGCCGCCGGAGAGGCCATAGATGAAGAGGAAGAGCCGGCGCATGCGGCCTGCGGGGTCGAGTCTACATTCCCGCCGCGCGCCGCCGCGTGGAGATCGCGAATCACCGCGACGATCAGCTCGGGCTGGTCGAGCGGAATCCAATGGCTGCTGTTGGTCGCCATGAGGTGGCGTCCGAGCGTCGAGCGCGCGGCGAGCGCATTCTGCTGCCGCACACGATGGTCGCCCGGCTCGGTCGAGGAGATCGTGACGAGCGGCAAATGAAGATATTGGTCCACGCCGGCGGCGAGCGTCTCCGCGGCACTGGTGGGCATGAATTCAATCTGACTCCCGAGCGCGTCGTAGAACCTGCGCTGCGTCCAGAACCACCGCAGCGTCCGCCGCGCGTCGGGCGGAAGCTTGAAGAGCGGCGAAAGCAGCCAGTCGATGTCGGTGGTTGCAGCCAGACCTCCTCGCGACACGAGACGCACCAGCGCCTGCGCCGGCCCGATCGCGCCGGCGCCGACGAGGGCGGACACGACGCGTGCGACGCCCCATCGGGCTGCCCAGGCACCCTGACGGCACAGGCGGACGCCGCGATCGATCCGGACCTGCTCCTTCGGCGCAGGCTTGACCCAGTCCTCGGGATGCGCCGGGTCGACGAGCAGCAGCGCCGCCGTGTCCGCGCGGTAGCGCGACGCGAAGATGCGCATGACGAGACCGCCGAACGAATGGCCGACCAGCAGGTATGGCGGCGGTTCGCCCGCGCGCTCGAGAAGGGCGCGCAGCTCGTCGGCGATTCGGCCCGCGGTCCGCGGCATCGGACCCGCCTCGCTCCAGCCGAACCCGGCGCGATCGTACGCAAACGTCCGCGCGAACCTGGCAACCGCCGGCTGCACGAACGTCCAGCTCACGGACGAACCGGCCAGCGCGGCGTCGAAGACGACGACGGGCTGGCCCTCGCCGGCGGCGTGCGCATGAAGCCGGAATCCCCCAACGTCCACCAACCGGCCGGGCGGCCGGCGGTTACTGGTAATTGGCAATCGGTAATTGCGTAATGGGGAAGACATGGTTCCTTGCTAGGATGTGCAGGTCCGAAATCACTCCATGAAACGCTTCTTACTGCTATTCAGTATCACGCTGGGCGTCCTGGCCGCCGCCCCGGCCGCCGACGACCAGTGCGAATTCGACGGCGTCGATCGCATCGTCGCGGTCGGCGACGTGCACGGCGCCTACGATCGCTTCGTCGAGATCCTGACGACGGCCGGCGTGATCGACAAACGCCTGCGCTGGACCGGCGGCAAGACGCATCTCGTTCAGCTCGGCGACGTCCTCGATCGAGGACCGGACTCGCGCAAGGCAATGGACCTTCTGAAGAAGCTCGAGCGCGACGCCGCCGGCGCCGGCGGCCGCGTCCACGCGCTGCTCGGCAATCACGAGGCGATGCGGCTCATGGCCGACATGCGGTACGTCGTGCCGGGCGAGTACGCCGCGTTCGTCGACGGCCAGTCCGCGGATCTGCGCAAGAACTTCATCGAGCAGGCGCCCAAAGAGGATCGGGAGCGGCTCGAGAAGGAGCTCGTGCCGGGGATGATCGAAATGATTCGCGCCTTCGGTCAGAAGGGCGAGTACGGAATGCGCCTCCGATCCCAGAATGCCGTCGTGCGCATCAACGGCATCGTGTTCCTGCACGGGGGAATCAGTCCGGCGGTGTCGACGATGGCGTGCAGTGTCATCAACGAGACCGTTCGACGCGAGCTGGGTCCCGAGCTGGACAAGACGCGCGAAGCGCCGTTGACCAGCCTGACCGCGCGTGAGGACGGTCCGCTCTGGTATCGCGGGCTGGCACAGGAGCCGGATACGTTCGCGCCGCAGGTGACTGAAATCCTCGTGGCGCAAAAAGCGCGCGCCATGGTCATCGCGCACACCGTCCAGCCGAAAGGCCGCATCGGCTCGAGGTTCAACAATCAGGTGTTCATGATTGACACCGGGATGCAGCCTGCCTATGTTCCCGACGGCAAGCCGTCGGCGCTCGAAATCCGTGGTCAGACGTTCACCGCGATCTATCCGGACGGCCGGGAAGTGCTGGCCGGAGGATCGGCGGCGAAGGATCGCTGAAAGGAGGCGTATGAGCTCCCCTCTCACTGCCCCGATCACCGGCCTCCTCGTGGCCGTTGGGTTCGTGGCCGCCTCGCTGGCCGATTCGCCCCGGCAGGCACGTGGCACCGCGCCGCCGCCGAAGCCCGCGCCACAGGTTCAGAAAGTCGCCGACACGTGGCCGCCCGACGCCAAGACGTTGGAATCCCGGCGAAAGGCTGCGGAAGACGTCCGGCTGTTTGCGCGGACCGAGCCCCTGCCGATCACCCTCACGGCGGACTTCAAGGCCGTGATGCGGGACCGCGATCCGAAGAGCACGAAACTGTTTCCAGCCACCATCAGCTATCCGAACGAGGATGGCACGACGGCGACCATCCCGCTGCAGATCCGCACCCGCGGCCATTCGCGCCTGTTGCGGCAGACGTGCGATTTCGCGCCGCTCCGGCTCGAGTTTCCCAAAGATCAGATGAAGAAGTCGATGTTCGACGGGTACGGGCCGATCAAACTCGGCACGCACTGCCGCGGGGTTACGGAGTTCGAGCAGTACGTGCTGCGCGAGTACACCGTGTATCGCATGTACAACCTCCTGACGCCGAGCTCCTATCGCGCGCGCCTAGTCAAAGCGACCTACATCGATTCCGTGCAGAAGAAGACCATTGCCACCAAGTACGCGATGTTCATCGAAGACGACGACGAATTGGCGAAGCGAATGGTGGGCCGGGTTTTGGACCGGCAGGGTCTCATGTTCCACAACGTGGACCCGGACACGCTGATGCTGATGACGATTTTCGAATACATGATCGGCAACACCGACATGTCGATGAAGGTCCTGCACAACATTACACTGGTGCAGAAGCCGGACAATTCGACCTTCTCCATTCCGTATGATTTCGATTACTCGGGACTCGTCGACGCAAGTTATGCCGTTGCCGACACGAAGCAGTTGGGAATTCAGAGCGTGCGCGACCGGCTCTACCGCGGTCCGTGCAAGACGGCGGCTGAGCTGGAGCCCTACTTTGCCAAGTTCCGCGCTGCTAAATCCGACCTCATGGGACTCTTCGACGCGCTGCCCGACATGAATCCTAACTACAGCCGCGACGCCAAGAAGTACCTGGAAGACTTCTACAAGACGATCGACCGGCCCGGGTCGGTGAAATCCCAGTTCATCGACAACTGCGACAACCGCCGCGGGATGTAACGGGTCCGTCCGGGAAGACCGCGCTCGACACACCTGCGCGACTCGCTGTCGATGGGCGCTGGCGACGGTGCTTGTCACAAAGCGAAAAGCTCACATGAAGGACATGAAGGTCATGAAGGCAGCGGCGCAGATTGTGGCTGCGGGACGGCTAGCACCTGCGTGTAACTGACTCGCGAGCGTCGCTGGCTGGTGATGTGAGAGCGCGCGGATGAACGGCCTGGACAATCGACAAGAAATGCACCGGCCGTTCATCCGCGTGCTCTCGCATCACCAGCCTACGCGGCCGAAGGCCGCGGGCGGCTTCGCCGCCTGCGACGCTCGCTCGCGTGCAGGGCATCGTGACGGCTGTCAAATCGGTACCGGTGAAGCCAAGCGCCTTCATCTCCTTCATGTCCTTCATGTCTGCTTTTGGCTAGCGTCTTCGTGCCGTGTTCTTCGTGGTGAGAGCTCTTGGCAGTTGACAGTCTGCGCGCCTGCCTGCCGATTGTTGGCACCCTAATGGGCAACTGAAAGCCGCGACTCCCCACCCACCGGGGCATACATCCTGCATCAAATTCTCGTGGAGGTAGGTAATGCCCGAACGAGAAACACTCGAGCGCGCCGACCGCGACAAGCGTGAAGGCAAGTCGCCCTCGACGCAAGCCGGCGAATTCGTGCGCGAGGAGATGCATCACGTGCGCGAAGGCAAGCACGGCGCCGCCTCGACGAAACAGGCGATCGCGATCGGCCTGTCGAAAGCGCGCCGGGCCGGCGTGGATCTCCCTCCCCCTCGCGGCGGATCGGCACGAACGAGGAAGCAGGTGGCCCGCGATCGGTCGAAGGCACGGCGTCGCACCAAACCTTCGCGCCGGCGGTCACGCGCAGTCACGCGAGCGCTCCGGCGCAAAGGGCGGTCCGCCGCGTCGCATCTCGCGCTGGCGAGGCAGGCGAAGCAGACCGCGCGTCGCCGCGGCGCCCGGGCGCGATCACGAAGTGCGAAACGGGCGGCGCGAACGCGTAAGCGCGCCGCTTGAATCGCCGCACCTGAGTGCGTTGCGAATTTAGCAGTCGCGCGGGTCCGGCCCGCGACCGCCAATTTCGCAACGCACTGGTATGGCCAGGGCTTTCGAGCGTTCAAGCTTTCCGGCTTTCAAGCTTTACTGAGTTCTCAACGTCACCACCGGATCGACCCGCGCCGCCCGCCGCGCAGGGATCCAGCTTGCGGCAGCCGCGGCCAACAGCAATGTGACCGCGACGCCGGCGAACGTCGCCGGATCGGTGGGCCCGACGCCATACAGCACAGCAACCAGGAATCGTCTGAGCAGAAATGCCCCGATGAGTCCAATCCCGATGCCGGCGGCCGTGAGCGTCAGGCCGCGACGCATGAACATCGCCGACACGTGCGAGGGTCGCGCGCCGAGTGCGATCCGGACGCCGATTTCCGGCTGCCGCTGCTGGACCAGGAACGCCAGAATCCCGTAGATGCCGACGACGCCGAGCAGCAGGCCGATGGCGCCGAACGAGAGCAACAGAACCGTCACGAGTCTGGGCCGCGCCAGCGCCCGGCTGATCGAGTCGTCGAACGTGAAAATCGCCGTGATGGGCTGCTCCCGGTCGAGCGACCAGATGGCATCGCGAATCGCCCCGGCCATCGCCGCCGGATCCCCTTGCGTCCGCGCCACGATCGTCGTCTTGATCCGCGAATTCTGCAGGTTGTTCACGTACATCGTCGGCCGCGCCGGCTCGGCGACGGCGACCTGCCGGATGTCGTTGACGACGCCGACGATCTCGATCGCATTGGTGGGGCCGCGCAGCAGGCGCTGTCCGACGGCTTTCGTGCCCGGGAAGTACTGACGCGCGAACGCTTCGTTGACGACGACCACGAACGGCGTGTCGAAGCGATCGTCGGGCGTGAATTCGCGGCCGTCGATCATCCGTGCGCCGATCGTCTTGAAATAGCCGTCGCTGATGTGGATGACCGTCGCCGTGGGCGGGTCCTGGCCCGCCGGGACCGGTTTGCCGGGGATCCCGAAGCCGTTGCGCTCGCCGTTCCCGCGAAATGGCGGATCCTTCACCGCGGCAGCGGAGACGACACCTGGCAGCGTCCGGACCTTGTCGATCACTTCGCGATAGAACCGGGTGTATGGCGCAGGGCCCGGCGGACGCTGCGGGCCAGGTCCGGCCGCGCCCGGCGGCGGCGCGTACTTGGCCGGATTGATCGTGAACTGGACGGCAATCAATCCTTCCGGCTTGAAGCCGGAATCCACATCCATGAGCGCGAGGAAGCTGCGGCCCATCAAGGCGGCTCCGACGACGAGGATGACGGCCAGCGCGACTTCGGCGACGATCAAGCCGGCACGAAGCCGGCTGCTGTCGGCGGTCACGGTGCCGCGGCCGCCTTCCCGGAGCATCTCCTGAACTCTGAGTGACGACGAGCGCCACGCGGGCACGAGGCCGAAGAGCACTCCCGTCACAATCGACAGCAATAATGAAAACGCGATGACTGGTCCGTCGAGCCGCACTTCGGAGGCGCGCGGCAGTTGGTCACCGGCGAGCGCGAGCAGCGCCGAGGTAATGACGGCCGCGAGGGCGAGGCCGACGATGCCGCCGCAGACCGCCAGCACGAGGCTCTCGGTCAGCAGTTGTCTGACAAGACGGCCGCGTCTGGCGCCGAGCGCGAGACGGACGCCCATTTCGCGCCCGCGTCCGACCGCGCGCGCCAGCTGCAATCCGGCCAGGTTGACGCACGCCATCAGAACGACGAATCCGACCGCGCCGAGCAGCACCAGCAACGGAAGGCGCACCGCTCCGGTCACGACCTCGTGCAGCGGCACGACCGTCGTCGCGTCCCAGGCGCGATTGACCTGGTACTGCTCGGCGAGCCGCCTCGCGATCGTGTCCATCTCGGTGTTCACCGCCGCCTGCGACACGCCCGCACGGGCGCGCGCCACGACCGTGAGCACACGCACCTGACGCAGGCGCGGAATGCCGCTGTCCGGAATCGTCGAGTACGGAATGAACACGTCGGCGCGTTCGGCGGGGAATCGAAGATCCGCCGGCAGCACGCCGACCACCTCGTACGGCGCGTTGCCGAGCGTCAACGACGCGCCGACGATCGCCGGCGACGCGCCGAACTCGCGCAGCCAGAAGCTGTGCGTCAGCATGACGATGCGATCGTGGCCGCCCCGGACGAGCTCGTCCTCGCGCGGAAGCCGGCCGGCGGCGGGCGCGATGCCCAGCGTCGTGAGAAAACCTGGGGTGAAAAACACCACGTCGAGACGCCGCGGCTGTCCACGCTCCGTCAGGTCAATTCCCGTCGATCCCTCGCCGTACAAGTAGCCGCCGAGATCCTCGATCTGGCGCCGCTGCGCGCGCCAGTCGTCGAGATCGACCGGCGAGACGGACGCCTGAAGGAGATCGGCCGTGCGATTCGCGGAATAGACGGCATAGAGGCGATCGGGGTCCGGAAACGGCAGCGGCCGCAGCACAACCGCGTGCACGATCGAGAAGATCGCGGTGTTCGCGCCGATGCCGAGGGCGAGCGTCAGAATCGAGGCGGCGGCAAAGCCCGGCGACGCGGCGAGCCGCCGCAGGGCGTACTGAACGTCGTGTCGAACGTCCCACATGAGATTCCTCCGTCGCGTGCTGCGCTCCGTCCGCCGATCGATCTGCCGCATGTACCGGCGCGCGTCATCCAGGTCGCCAAACTCCCGGCGCGCCTGCGCCCACGCCTGTGTCTCCGTCAGGCCCGCCCGGATCAACTCGTCGGCGCGCGCGTCGAGGTGAAAGCGCACTTCGGTATCGACGTCCTCGCGGATGCGCGATGGGGACCGGCGGAGAAACTGAAAGATGCGGCGCATTCACTTCGGGCCGAGGACGCTCGCGACCGCCGTGGCATAACGCCGCCAGGCGTGCGCGTCCCGCCGCAGCCGCCGCCGGCCGGCTGTCGTCAACCGGTAGTACCGCGCGCGGCGGTTGTTTTCAGATACGCCCCACTCGGCGGCGACGCAGCCGGCATGCTCGAGGCGATGGAGCGCCTTGTAGAGCGGCGCGTCCTCGATCTGCAGCGTGCCGCGTGTCCGGTCGCGGACGAAGCGCGAGACGGCGTAGCCGTGCAGCGGCCCGTTCGCGAGCGCCTGCAGGACCAGCACGTCGAGGGTGCCCTGCAGGAGGTTCAGGCGGTCCGTGTCCATGCGCTCCCCTTCCCAGGTAATGCTATTCACCTTTCCAGGTAAGGGCAATGAACTTCATGTGTTCTTGTGACCAGCAGCTGATGCCGTCGCGGTCAACGTCACGACTGTCGCGGCCTCGAAGAGTCGAGCTGCTTCGACCGGCGACCCGAACGGGCGATTAGGAAGGACGCGCGCGCGAATGCTGAACGGTATCGACACGCCCGCGAACGGATCCGGGTCCACCGTGAGCGTGCGCTCGTCCCGCAACCGAATCTCATGACCGGCCGCGTGCTGCACGTCCGTCCACCCGGTGCAGAACGTCAGCGACATCAAGTCGGCGGCCCGGACGAACGGGTAGAGTCGCTCCACCTCTTCGAGCGAGACGCCGGCGCGCTGCGCGTAGTCGCCGCGCAGCCGAGTCATCTCAGCGAAGAATCCGGTCCACGCGGCATCCTCGCCGAACCGGCTGTAGATGTGTATCGCGTGCTGCGCCACCAGCGCGGCGGCCAGCGGATCCTCCGCCAGGCGGGCGACGCCTCTCGGCCAGACCGCCTGGCGGATGTCGGCCGGAATGGTGATGAAATCGAGCACGCGGCGGGTCGCGGGGTCGAGCACCGGCGCCGCATCCACCTCGCGCCAGCCGTTATCGTGCTCTTGAACGGCATGAAGAATTGATGCACGCCGCGGCTCCGCGGGCAGCCCGCCGCTCTTCCAGCGTTCCATGATCTGGCGCGCCAGGACCGCGTGGTCGGGCTGCGCGATGAGCAGGAGCGACGACGCCGTCGTGCGGACGATCATTCTCTGAGCGTAACCGCTGGACGCCGGCCGCGTCCTCTGCAATCATCGGCACAGCGACATGGCGCGACGACGCGCGCAGATCTTCCTTCTGTCGCCCGCCTACTGCGGCGGCCGGCGTGCGGCGATGCTGCTCAAGCCGGGCGCGACCTGGGCGCTCGCGGCCGATTTGCAGGCGGGCAGACTCACGCTCGGCGAAGCCTTCACGTTTCTGAGCGGCCTCTACTTCCGCGGAAAAATCAGCTACGCGCAGACCTTCGGACGCGCGCCGGCGTCGCACCTGGCCGCGACGCTCATCATCACGCCGACGCGTGGCCTGCTGTCACCCGACACCATCGTCACCGCTGATCTCCTGCACGAATTCGCGTCCGTCGACGTGGCCGCCGACGATGAACGCTACCGCGTGCCGCTCGAGCGCGATCTGCGCCTGCTGGCCGAACGGTTGCCCGTGGACGTTCGCGTCGTGCTGCTCGGCAGTATCGCGTCGGACAAGTACGTGACCCTCCTGGTCCGTGCGCTTGGCTCGCGGCTCCATTACCCGCCGTCGTTCATCGGCCGCGGCGACATGAGCCGCGGCGGATTGCTCCTGCGCAGCGCCCGCGCGCAGACGGAACTCGACTACTCGGTGCTTGAGCCGGGCACGGTGCGCCGCGGTCAGCGTCCGCCGAAGCTCGAGCCGCTCCCCTCCCCGCGCCTGGCCACGCGGCGCCGTCGCCTCCGGCTCGAGCGCGTGCTCTAGCGCCTCGTCCCGTGTGACGGAATCGGATCATCAGCCGTTCCTGCGTCCTTGGTGTCGATGCGCTCGATCGAGGGCGCGCGAAGCACATGGGTAATCGGGAAAAGAACTAGGTATGGGGGGGAGGGGGGCGGCATCAAAATTCGTACCGCTGCACCATGAGTGGGTGATCTAGGTATGTCGAGGAAGCCTGCCCGGTCGACGCGCAAGAGAACGAGGACCGTCACCGTGAGGACGCGGTCCTCAGGAGCCGGCCGTCGGCGACAACGACTGCCGGCACGCCGCGACGATCGAGTCGTCGCGACCCCGGCCGCGGCATCGGGTCATTCACCAGACGATTCATTGCCATCGGCGATCGTCGCCGTCGGGGCGTCGGCCGGGGGGCTCGAAGCGTTCTCGCAGGTCCTCGAACATCTCGACCGCAATCCAGACCTCGCGTTCATCTTCGTGCAGCATCTCTCGCCGCAACACTCGAGCGCCCTGCCGGAACTCCTTGCCGCGAAGACGAACCTGAGCTCGTCCAGGCGACGAACGGGATCGCGATCGAGCCGAACCACGTGTACGTCATTCCGCCCAACGTCCACATGGACGTGATCGAGGGGCGTTTGCACCTGCTGCCCCGGCCGACCGATCGATCGCAGTACACGCCGATCGATTTCTTCTTCCAGTCGGTGGCGCGTTGGGCTGGTGGCGTTGAGCGGATTCGGATCGGCGCTTGATATCGCCGCCAGTCACGAGGCCGGCTTCGACGAGCACCTCGTGAAGCCCGTCGATCTCCAGAAGCTCTTGAAGGCGCTCGAGGGGGAAGTCGTCGCCAAGACCTAGAGAAAAAGAACTCTGTCGGTTCCGAGGTTCCGGGGTTCCGAGGTTCTCAAGACCTGGGTTCCGAGGTTCTAAGAACTCCGGAACCCGGAACTCCGGAACCATCACTGCTTCTTCAAGATAACCGACTGCGGACGCTCACCTCCCTGCCCCGCGACCGTCGTCTCGAGCGAGCCGTCCGGGCGCCGCGCATATCGAATCAGCTTCGGGAAGTCGTGCGACGGATTCTCGAACGTCGCGCTGTCGGCGGTGAGCTGCGTCAGCGTGAAGTCGGTTGGCGGGGTGCGCGCGTTGGGCATTGCCGTGTACACGAGCCCGCCGTCGCGCTCGACGATGCAGAGGAATTCGAAGGCGGACATCACGTTGTTGCGGATGGTCCGCGAGATGGCGAGCATCGAGCCGCCGGCCGGCGGCGTCCATCGCTCTTCGACGACGGTGGCCGTGCCGCCGATCCAGACACCGCCGATCCACGCGACGTCGGCGATCGTCGCCGCGGCCTTCGACGGCACGGCCGGCGGTGCGGCAGGCGCCGTCGCCGAAAGCGCTTCCGCCGATCGTTTGTAGACGGTCGCGACGGCGCGGCTCTGCCCGGCCTGAACCATCGTGCCTTCAACGACGAGCGTGTCGGGCGTCTCCAGGCGGAACAGGCGCTTCACGCTCAGCTTGCTCGTCGTGCCGCCAGGCCCCGTCATGCCGACAGTCGTGAAGGCGATCGCATCCCCTTCCCGTGCGGCGGTCTCGAGGGTGTACGAATCTCCTTCGCACGTCCGGCCCGGGAGACGCAGCCGAACCTCACGACCGTCGAACGAGTACGTGCCTTCGACGAAGGCATCGCGCAGCGGACGGGTCACCGTGACGGCATCAGCCGTCACGCGCAGCGCGAACCGCTGGCCGAACACCGCGCTTGGCGCGGCCGGAACACCCGCCGGCGCGTCCTTCGTCGCGATCCAGGTTCCCGAGAGATTCGGCCGCTGCTGCGCCACGCCGTGGGCGGCCAGACCGATCAGCGCGATGGCAAGAGTTAGATGGCGCACGCAGCCTCCAGCGGACTCGAGAGCGCGGCGAATCTATCGCGTCGCCGGAAGGCTTGATAGGAAAAATAACGACGGGTGGAGAAAGACACTGTCGGTTCCGGGGTTCCGGGGGTTCTCAGAACCGACTGAAGCGCGACCAGCTTTCACCTGCTTACACTTAGGTGAGCCTCGTCGTGCGCACAATCAAGGATTACGCATTTGCGGTGATCCAATCTGTAATAGACAACCTAGTCGCGGAAAACGGACAAACTTTTGGGATCGTTTTGGACGACTTTGGATCACAACCGTCGCCGGCTCAGACTAGAATGAATCGGGGGTACGGCAAGAATGTTGCGAGCATTCTGGCCGTTCACTCGCTGGGCACAGTCGGGCAGATTGCATGACTGTGAGCGGGAGATAGAGAGCGACGGAGCCTCATGAACGTCTTCCTTCGTTTGGTGCATCTCTGTATGGGTGGTTGCCGGCATCCGCACACGTACCGCGAGCGACGGACGCTTCACGGTGCCGAAGTGCTTCACTTCGTGTGCGAGGACTGTGGCCATGCAGTACCGGCCATCGATCGAACAGCTGAAGAACATCGTCACGCGGTGGCCGAGGGCGCGATCCGTCCGATCGCCGTTCGCCGGCATCCGGCAGACGTCGTGACCATCGACTCCGGGCGCCGCCGGCCGCGGACCGACGAGCGCCGGCACGCATCCTAAAGTTCGACGTTTGAAGTTCGAGGTTCAGGCCGCGTTTCGAGCGGCCTGCTTACAGGATCTTCAGGATTGGTGTGTTCTCAGGTTGCGACCGCTCTCGTGGGCGGCCGGGTTTCACGCTCCAAATCCGGAACGGCCGGGCGGGCTGCACGCGCCGCAGGAGCGGAAGCGACACGTTGTAGACGGGCACGTCGTGTGACGTCCGGCCCTCCGGTTGTCCATGATGCGCGTGACCGTGGAATACGGCCGCGACCGCATACCGGCCGAGCGGCTCTTCGAGCCGGCTGGATCCGAGAAACGGATAGATCTCGAGCGGCTCGCCCTCGACGGTCGACGCGACCGGTGAGTAATGCAGCATCGCGATGCGCGTCGGCGAGGTCACCCGCGCGAGCGCCGTCTCGAGCCTCAGCGCCTCGCCAATCGCCTCCTGCACGAACTGCTTGATCATCGCCTCGCCCCACGCGCCAAGCGCGCGCGGGCCGAATCCGCCGCAGAATCCTTTCACGCCCGCGACGCCGACGCCGCGCACCTCGCACGCGTCGCCGTCGAGGACGCTGACCCCGGCGTCGCGGAGGATGGCCGTCACCTCGGCGACGTGCTGCGACTCGTGATCGTGGTTGCCGAGCACCGCGATGACCGGCAGCTTCAGGTGCTGCACGATCTCACGCGCGAGGCCGCGCGCCTCGTCGGGCTGCCCGTGGTCGGTGAGATCGCCGCAGAGCAGCAGGACGTCGGCGCTCGCCGCGATGTCTGTGAACAGCGACTGCAGCGCGTCCGACGGCTGCCGGCCGAAATGCAGATCGGCGACCGCTGCAAACCGCACCTCTCCGTGTTCTGTGGACGAGTCAGGCTGCCGCATTGGGCAATGATCAGCAAGACACATGCCTTATTGAGGCGCGCGTTGGACTCCGGCGGCGCCGTTGGCGGGGCGCAGGCGCGTCCGTGAGTGGTATGCGACTTGCCACGGTGTGCACCGTGAGTCACACCGACTTCTACCGGGCGGTCCTCCGCGCGCTGAAGGCGGCAGACGTCGAGTTCCTCATCGGCGGGACGTACGCGCTCGCCCGGCACACCGCCATCGACCGGCGCACGAAGGATCTCGATCTGATGATCCGGCGGCGCGACTGGTCGGCGACGGCCCGCGCGCTCCGCGCGAGCGGCATCTACACGCGGCTGTCGTTTCCGCACTGGCTGGGCAAGGCGCTGTCCGGAAAATCCCAGGTGGACATCATCTACAGCGGCGGCAACGGGCTCACGCGCGTCGACGACACCTGGTTCGAGCGCGCGATCCCGGCGCGCGTCCTCGGCTGCCAGGTACAGCTGTGCGCGCCGGAAGAACTGATCTGGTCGAAAGCGTTCGTCATGGAGCGCGAGCGCTACGACGGCGCGGATGTGCTGCATCTGATGCTCGCGAAGGCGGAGACCCTCGACTGGCTGCACCTGTGCAGCCGGTTTCGCGGTCATGAGGCCGTCCTGCTGTCCTACGTCGTGCTGTTCGGGTACGTGTATCCCGGCGAAGCGTCGCGGCTGCCCTTCTGGTTGATTCCGCGTCTGCTCGAAGCGTCCGATCCGCCGCGGCCGCGCACCGGCCGGCTGTGCCGCGGCACGCTCATGTCGCGCGCGCAATACCTCGTCGACATCGAGAAATGGGGATTTGCCGACGCGCGCCGGCCGCCCTTCGGCCCGATGACGAACAAGGAGTTCGCGATCTGGACGAACGCGATCGGGCAGCACTGGTCGCGCCGCACGACGACGCGATTGCGCGCACGGAAAGCCGGCTGAGCGGATCGCGCCGGTCCTTCAGCGATAGCGCCCCTCTATCTCGGTAAGCGCCGTGCCGAGGTCGTAAATCATCCGGAAACCGGGTGTGTGTCCGTCCTCGGCGACCGCGTCGACGAATTCCATGTTCGTCGTGTAGCGCAGCGCGCCGTGAGGTCCGGAGGCGCGCCGGCTGTGTTGAATCCACACACGAATGCGCACGGCCGCGCCGCCGCTGCGCGTCAACCGCAGTTCGTGAATCGCGCCCACCGGGAATGGGCATGCCGTTTCGATCGTGAGCGTGCGGGCTCCCACATCGACGAGCGTCGCCGGGACACCGAGCGCATTCGTGTCGCCGCACACGTCGGACAGCACCTCAACGCGCGGAAAGGCAGCGGTTGCCAGCATCGCTCTGTTCCACGATGAGGCTGAGGCAAGCGGCATGCCACGGTGGACCGGGCGTGATCGGGCCGGTTCTAGCGGAAACGCAGACCTAGGATTTTGCTTCGGCGTCAGTTCCCGTACTTCACCGCCAGTGTCCGTACTTCTGCGTCAGTTTTCAGTACGTCATCGCGAGCGCTCCCAATGGGTGCGCTGCTGAAATTCGCGCAGCTGCGAGTCCATTCCGGAGTTCGTCGCGATTAGAGAGTCGCCGTCGGCAGAGAGGGTCCACTCACCGTGGCCGACGAGCGAACCGTCCTCGCGTCTGGCTTCCGCGCGGAGGGTGCGGGAATCGGGCCGCGAGCAGATCGTGCTGAGGCCGGGGAAATCGGGAATGGGATGCGGCGCGCCGTCCGGAATCAGCACCTGCGGCCGCTCGGCGACCGGCTCCCCTTTGTCGTTCGTGCCCTCCGCGGTCATCAGGTAATAGCCTTGCGGATTCAGTTTGAGCGTCAACGTCGCGCCGCGCGGCCGGTGGTGTGGGCCGAACTGCGATTTCTCCGGATTGAGTTTCCAGATCCCGATGAACGGATCGATCGCTGCGGCCATGGGGCACCTCGCGCGTCATCGTCTCGCAGCCGTGCAGGCGCGTCCTGAACGTTTTGCTAAGATTCGCCTAAATCGCATGACAGGCACCGAGCTCTACCGCTTCGGAGAGTTCACGCTGGACGTCGCGGATCGGCGTCTGTTGCACGGCACCGACACCGTGCCGTTGACGCCGAAGGCCCACGATCTGCTCGTCGCGCTCGTCCGGTCCGCCGGCCGGCTCGTCACCAAACGCGACCTGCTCGATGTCGTCTGGCCCGACTCGTTCGTCGAGGAAGGGATCCTCTCGGTCCACGTCTCGGCGCTGCGAAAGGCGCTGCGGGATGCCAACGGATCGCTGGTGTACATCGAGACCGTGCCACGATCGGGCTATCGCTTCGTCGCTCCGGTCGCTGAGCAAGCGATGCCCGATCTCCGCCGCCTGGCTGTCTTACCGGCGCAGCCGGTCGTGCCGGCGGACACGCCGGCGGACCGGGCGATCGGCCTGGCCATTGCTGACTCGCTGATCACGGCGCTCGGCGCCTGGAGCCAGGTCGTCGTTCGTCCCCTGCGGGCAGTGCAGAACCATGCGAACGTTCGTGCGGAGCAAACCGGCGAGATCGCGCGTGCACTCGAAGTCGATGCGATCGTGCTCTCGCGGTTTGCGCGCACCGGCGCGTCGCTCGACGTCTCGGCCCAACTCGTCCGTGCAAGCGACGGCGCGTGTCTCTGGAGCGGCAGCCTGGGCGAGGCCGCAACACCGGGGCTTCCGCGGGCGATCGCGCGGTCGCTCGCCGAACGGCGATCGATCGATCCACGCGTGTACGAATTGATCGGTCGAGGCCGGCAGCGCCTCCTGACGGCGTCCATCCGCGAAGTGCCTCAGGCCATTGGCGACTACCGCGCCGCGTTGGAGCTGGATAACACGTACGCGGCGGCGCACGCGGGACTGGCGCTCGCACACTGTGCCGCGGTTGAGGCCCGCGCCGAAACACCCGCGGACGGATACCGCGACGCGCGCGGCTCGGCGCTTCGCGCGCTGGCCATGGATGGCGAATGCGCCGACGCGCAGGTGGCGCTCGGCGCCGTGCTGTTCCTGGGAGAGTGGGATTGGGCGGCGGCGGAACGGTGCCTCGCGCGCGCCCTGGATCTCAACCCCAACCACACCGAAGCCTACCTTCTGTATGGCCGGCTGCTCGAAGCGCTGGGACGCGTTGACGACGGCCTCGCGATGAAGCTGCGCGCGCTGGAACGCGACCCTTCGTCGCCGCTGGTGCATCTGCAGATCGCGCTGTCGTACTGGCATCTCCGCCGGTACGACGACGCCCTCGAGTGGGCGAACCGAACGCTCGCGCTCGATCCTCGGCATCTCGGCGCCCGCGAACAAATCGCCGCCGCGTACCTGAAGAAAGGCGACGTCGATCGGCACATGGCCGAGAACATCACGCATGCTGAGTCATATGGCGTCGCGCCCGAGGTGCTGGAGCCACTCAAACAGGCCTATGCCACCGGCGGCCGACCAGGCGTCGTCCACTACGTGCTGGCACAACACCGAGCCGGCGCGCAGGCGCCAGCCATGCAGTTGGCTTTGTTCTACGGAGAGGCCGGTGACCTTGATGCGGCCTTCGTGCACTTGGATCGCGCGATCGACAGCCGCGATCCGTGTCTCGTCCACTTGGCCGTCGCGCCGCAGTGGGACGATCTCCGGGGCGACCCGCGTTTTGCGAGTTGCCTAGCGCGAATGGGGTTGAGCAATGAGGCAATGAGGCAATGAGGCAATGGGGCAATGGGGCAATGGGGCAATGGGGCAATGGGGCAATGGGGCAATGGGGCAATGGGGCAATGGGGCAATGCGAGCACATTGCAAGAAATGCGATCGTTCCTCGGCGGCAAGTACGCAGTTTCTGCAACGAGCTCGTCTGTCTACTCAGGTAACACGATGACTTCGGCTGGCATCGATACTGCGTTCATAGCCGCCCATGCGAAACGACCTCGATGCACTCGAACAACGAACGAAATTCTTTGCAATTACGGTGATCCGGTTTTGTCTGTCGCTCAGCAGGGGCACGGTCATTCGATTCGTTGGTGACCAACTGGCCAGAGCCGCCGGGAGTGTCGCCGCCAATCATCGTGCGATGCGCCGATCGCGGTCGTCACGCGAATTCGCCGCGAAACTCCAAATCGTAAATGAGGAAATCGACGAGAGTGTGCTGTGGTTGGAAATCGTTGACGAGCTGCTGCCTCACCTGCGGCCTCAGCTGAAGCCCGTTGTCGCAGAGGGCATCGAACTTCGATCGATCTTTGCCAAGGCGCGCTCCACGACTCGACAGCGTCTGTCGAGAGAACAGTAGCAGTGGTCTCGTTGCTCTACTGCCCCATTGCCCCATTGCCCCATTGCCCCATTACCAATGTCCTATCTGCGAGCCACCGCCGGTTCGAGCTTCGCCGCCCACAGCCCGCTGTTGAAATCCGTGAAGAGCACGTGCCCCTTCCACGGCATCGCGTTCATCACGAACGGCGCGTTGGCCGTGTACCCTTCCGGATCGTACGACTTGAAGACGGCGATCTCGCGGCCCTGATCGTAAAGATTCCCGAGCAGCATCCCCGAGACATCCACAATCCGCACCCCGCCGTCGTAGTACGCCTGATAGAGGATGTCGTCCTCGACGATGATGTCGTGCGAGCCGTAGTCCTCGAGGTGATACCGGCCGACCTTGCGCGGGTTCATCGGATCGGTGAAGTCGACGATGTGCGTGTAGCCGCCAGACGTCTGCGCGATGCCGCCGCGGGGCGGAGCGCCGCCAGGCGAGGACAGGCTGTAGTCCGTGCCTTCCCACGCGCGCCCGCGGCGGTTCATCTCCTCGTCGCCGATGAAGAGATAAGTCCGTCCTGACGACTTCTGCACATACGGATAGATCTCGTGTCCACTGTTCACGGGGAATGTCGTGATCAGCTTGGGACTCTTGATCGATCCGCCGTACTTGCCGTTGCCGACATCCACGATTACCGTCCCGACGCCGCCCTGCGCCGAGTAGGCGATGCCGTCACGGACCCAGAGATCGTGCAGTCGCGCGTTCGGATGGCGGTACTCGCTGACGTACGCCGGCTTGGTGATGTCCTCGGTGTTGATGATGACGTATTTCGATCCGCCGGAAACGGCGAAGAGGTGATCGTTCGTCGCGAACATGTTGTGGACGCCGCCCGTCAGCTCGACGTCGAAGGTGGACGCGATCGTCGGCTTCGCCGGATTCGCGAGGTCCAGGATGACCACGCCGTTCACGCGATTCGACGCGCCCTCGCGCGACATCACCGCATACCGCGCGTCAGGAGACACCGTGACGTCGTTGATCGTCCGCGCGTCCACCTTCACCGAATGGGTCCTCACGATATTCGTGAGATCGGTGATGTCGAAGATATGCGCGTACCCGTCGCCGCCCCACGTGCCGACGATGCAGTAGTCACGGCCATCCTTGCCGGTGTACGGCCAGAGATCCGAGGTGTGCGTGTCGCGGATGATTCCGCGGCCGACGACGGTGATCCGGCGCCGCACGTCGCGCTGAGTGACACCGATCGACCAGCGCGCGTGCGCCGCGCCCGTGGACGCGAGAATCGTGAAGACGCCCGGGTAGTTGGCGACGAAGAGGCCGTTGTCGATGATCCCCGGACCGCCCGGCGCCTTGTTGGTGTTCCCCTCGGGCGCCGTGTACATGTAGCTCCACGTGATCGGCGCGTCGGAGACCGCCGTCCCGTCGGCCCGTTTCGGCGTGCCCGTCAGACGAACGACGTCGCCCGTGCGAAGCGTGGTCTCCGCAATTCCGAGATCGATGGTGGCGACCGGATTGGCGACGACCGTGTGCGATTTGGTGGCGCTCACGCCGTCGGCCATCGCCGTGATTGTGACCGTGCCGGGTTTCACCCCGGTGACCGCCCCGAACCGATCGACCGTGGCGATCGACGGATCGGAGGATCGCCACTCGGCGACGAGCGGCGAACGCTCGGACCCGTCAGCGTGCGTCCCCGTCGCCTTCTGCGCGAGCGTGACGCCCGTGTAAAGTCGCCCGGGCTCGCTCGTGATCTCGAGCTTGGCGAGCGCCGGCCACGAGACCGTGACCGGAATCTCGATCGTCACCGGAGGCGCGCCTATCGCACCGGCCGCCACGGCGGTCGCGGTGTACGTGCCGGCGCGGAAGGCCGTAATCTTGCCGTCGGTGTAGATCGCTGCGCCGCGAGGCAGATTGACGCGCACGAACGCATCGGGAATCGGCTTGCCCGCCGCGTCGTACGCGGTGATTCTCAAATCAACCGATTCGCCGGTGCGGAGGGTGACGCTCGACGGCTCGGCAACCAGTTTGGCGACCGGCGTCTGAGAAGTCTGCGGCGTCGCCGATCCCTGCGCCGCCAGCACGCCGGCCAGCAACGCCATCGTCCCCACGACGAGCATGACGCGACACACGGTCCGTGCTACCTTCATGGGCATTCGCTCCAGAAAATGTGAGAGTGCGGACATGATGCCAGACGCGTTTCTGCCCGGCAATAGGATCGTTGGCCGTTCGGCTGCGGCGTTGGGCCTCGCGTTGATCGTGCTCGCGAACGTCGCGATCCTGCGCGCGCAAGCGCCGCAGACCAAGCCGGCGCCGAAGCCGACGGCAGCGTATTGGGTCTACGTCGGCGCCGAATCCGCCGACTTCATCCATCGCATCCGCTTCGATCCGCAGGGGACCGTCGTCGAGCGGACGACGCTGATCGGTGAGCTGCCCAACGAGATGGAAGGGCCGCACGGGCTCGCGATTTCGCCGGATGGCAAGTATCTCTACATGACGACCGGACACGGCCGGCCGGACGGCAAGCTGTGGAAGTACGAGCTGGGCCCCGACGCGGACAAGCTCGTCGGCCAGGGGATTTCGCTCGGATTCTTCCCCGCCTCGCTCGACGTCACGCGCGACGGCCTCTACTCGATGTCGGTCAACTTCAATCTGCATGGCGACATGGTGCCGTCGACGGTGTCGGTGGTCTACACGCCTGACGGCACCGAGGTCGCGCGCATCGTCACGTGCACGATGCCCCACGGCAGCCGCATCGATCCCGGCGGAACGAAGCAGTACTCGACGTGCATGATGGACGATCAGCTCGTCGAAATCGACGTGCGCAAGTTCGAGGTCTCCAGGCGGTTCTCGGTCGCGAAAGGCAAGGAAGGAGCGATCGCGGTCTCGGCCGATGCGCACGCCGGTCACGCTGTGCCGGCCAATCCGGCCGTCGATCCCGCAGAGGTTGGCTACCCCGATGGCGTGCGTCACCAGATGGCGCCGGCGACCTGCTCGCCGACATGGGCGCAGCCCTCGGCCGACGGCCGCAAGATTTTCGTCGCGTGCAACAAGGCCGACGAGATCCTCGAAGTCGATCGCAACAGTTGGGCGATCACGCGCCGGCTGCCGACCGGCCGCGGCGTCTACAACCTGGCCGTCACGCCCGACGGCAAACAGCTCCTCGCGACGCTGAAGCAGGGCGGGATGTTCGAGGTCTTCGATCTCGCATCCGGCAAGAGTCTGCTTCGAACGAAGACGTCGACGACCCTCGCGCATGGCGTGACGGTGAGCCCGGACTCGCGCTACGCGTTCGTGAGCAGCGAGGGCGTCGGCGCCGAGCCGGGCAAAGTGGATGTCTTCGATCTTCGCGCGCTGGTCCGTGCCGGCACGGTCGATGTCGGTCAGCAGGCCAGTGGTATCGCCTTCTGGAAAATGGGGAAATGAGGCAATGAGGCGCTGAGCAAGAGCTTTGGGCAAGTGTTCTGAGCCTTTGCTCATGACCTCATAGCCTCATGGCCTCACAGCCTCGTTGCATGCACCCCGCCCTCACGCGCCAGGACCATCGTCCATGGCCGATCCCGTCGGCACCGTGGCGATGGCGGCAGGTGTGGCACGACCTGCTGTTCATTCACTGGCCAGTCGCTCCCGACGTCCTGCGTCGGCACGTGCCCGCGCCGCTCGCGATCGACCAACGCGGCGGCGCTGCCTGGCTCGGTCTCGTTCCGTTTCACATGTCCGGCGTGACGCTGCGCGGGGTGCCTGCGTTGCCGTGGCTTTCGGCGTTTCCCGAAATGAACCTTCGCACCTACGTCACCTTCGACGGCAAGCCCGGTATCTGGTTCCTCCGCATGGATGCCTCACGCGCGCTCGCGGTCTGGACGGCGCGTCTGACCCTTGGGCTTCCCTATGTGTGGAGCTCGATGCACACGACTCACGCCGGAGACAAAGTCGTCTATCGATCGGTCTGCAGGCGGTTCGTTTTCGACGGCCGCTACGGACCCACCGGCGGCCCCGTTGAGCCTGCACGGGAGTCGCTCGAGGCTTTTCTCACCGAACGTTACTGTCTTTACACGCTTGTTGCAGGACGGCTGGCCCGCATGGAGATTCATCACCCGCCGTGGCCGCTGCAGCCGGCCGACGCGGTCATTGCCGGGAACACGATCGCGCAGGGCCTCGGACTCCCGGGTCCGCCATCGCAGCCTCTGTTCCACTTCTCGCGGCGGCAGGATGTCGTCGGCTGGGGATTGGAGCGCGTCTGACCTCGGGTTTCGCTGTCGACAGGTGACCAGTCGAGATCGAACCCGCGAAACCCGAGGTCTTCTGCTATGGTGGGTACTTCTCCCTGAGCCGATGCCCATCATCTCGCCACCGCTCAATCGAGAACACCTGATCGACTGGTACTCGCGCAACCGCGCGCGGTCGAAGGCGCTGTTCGATCTCGTCTCCGACGAGGCGTACTACGCGAGGCCGATCTCGCTCCGCCATCCGCTCGTGTTCTACGAAGGGCACCTCCCCGGCTTCAGCTTCAATACGCTGGTCAAGAAAGGGCTCGGCCGGCCCAGCATCGATGCGACCCTCGAATCGCTGTTCGCGCGCGGCATCGATCCGCACGAGTCGCAGGCCGACACGCGCCGCGACGATCGCGGCGGCTGGCCGCTCCGCGCCGAGGTGCGCGCCTTTGCGGACGAAGCCGACGCGCGGGTCATGGCCGCGCTCGAGAACGACGACCTCGAACGGCCGGGGCATTCGCTCCTCGATCGCGCCGAGGCGGTGGTCGCGATTCTCGAGCACGAAGCCATGCACCAGGAGACGCTGCTGTACATGTGGCACCGTCTGCCGTTCGAGCAGAAGCGAAAGCCGGACGGGTACGTGCCGGTCACCACAGGCGCGGTGCCGCCGCCGGCGTGGATCGACATTCCGGCGGGCCGCGCGACGCTCGGAATCGATGCCGGCGTGCGTCCGTTTTCGTGGGACAACGAGCGGCCGGCTCACGCCGTTGACGTCGCGCCGTTTTCCATTGCGCGTCATAACGTCACCAACGCGGACTTCCTCGAATTCGTCGAGGCGAACGGCTACGCCACCGCCCGCCTGTGGCGTCCGGACGATCGGCCGTGGATCGAGACGGAAGGGATCGCGCACCCGTTGTTCTGGGAACGTCACGGCAGCGAATGGTTCTGGCGCGGAATGTTCGAGCTCATTCCGCTGCCGCTCTCCTGGCCGGTCTATGTCACCTGGGCGGAGGCGTACGCGTTTGCGCGGTGGCGCGGCCTGCGTCTACCGACCGAAATGGAATTCCAGCGTGCGGCCTACGGTACGCCACAGGGCATTGAACGAACGTATCCGTGGGGCGATGAGAGACCTTCGCCCGATCGCGGAGCGTTCGACTTCACATCGTGGGATCCGCATCCGGCCGGATCGCATCCTGCCGGACGCAGCGCCTGGGGCGTCGAGGATCTCGTCGGCAACGGATGGGAGTGGACGAGCACGGTCTTCGAGCCGTTTCCCGGGTTCGTCCCGATTCCGTCGTATCCGGAGTATTCCGCCGACTTTTTCGACGGCGAGCACTTCGTCATGAAGGGCGCATCGCCGGCCACGGCGCGCGAGCTGCTGCGGCCCACGTTCCGCAACTGGTTCCGCCCGCGCTATCCGTACGTCTATGCGACGTTCCGTGTCGTGAAGGACCTGGAGCGGTAGCCGCGGTGCGCGCGACGAACGCCGCCGTCACGGTCTCGGTCCGGCCCTCCGATCCGGAGCGATCGGCGAGCCGCTTCGCCGCCGACGTGGCGTTCTACCTCAATCAGACGCCGCGCCAGCTCCCGTCGCGGTATCTCTACGACCCGCTTGGATCATCGCTCTTCGAAGCGATCCGGCATCTGCCCTGGTACCAGATCTCGCGGGCGGAAACGGCGCTGCTCGCGCACCACGGTGCGGAAGTTTTCCGGGACGCGGATTCGCTCGCGCGGATCGTCGAGCTCGGCTCCGGCAGCGGCGAAAAGCTGGCCGTGCTGCTCGACGCGCGTCCATCGACGCGGCTGCCGCTCCAGGTGCACCTCGTCGACGTCTCGCGCGAGGCGCTCGAAACCGCCGCGTTTGCCGTCGGCGTGGCGCCGTCGGTGACCGTCATCGCCCACCAGGCGCCGTACGAGGACGGGCTCGAAGCGGCGGTGCGCGACGTCGCGTCGAACGGCTCGCGCGCGGCCGCGCCAGGCGCGAAGCGCCGGACCGCGAGAACGGGACGTACGCTCGTCTTGTTCCTCGGATCGAACATCGGCAACTTCGATCCGCCGGCCGCCGACGCGCTGCTCGGACGAATCGCGCAGTTGCTCCATCCCGGCGACGCGTTTCTGCTCGGCGCCGATCTCGTCAAGCCCGAGCGCGACCTGCTGCTGGCCTACGACGACCCGCTTGGTGTCACGGCGGCGTTCAATCTCAACCTGCTCGTGCACATCAACCGCGAGCTGGGCGCGGACTTCGACATCACGAGTTTCAAACACCGCGCGATCTGGAACGCGGCGGCATCCCGCGTGGAGATGCATCTCGTCAGCCTCCGGCCGCAGCGCGTGCGCGTGCCGGCGTCGCGCATCGAGGTGACGTTCCGGCCGGGCGAGATCATCTGGACGGAAAGCTCCTACAAGTACCGGCCCGCGGAAGTGCTCAACCTGCTCCAGCGCTGCGGCTTCCGCCGCCGCGCTCAATGGGTCGATCACGACGCGCGGTTCGCCCTGACGCTCGTCCACCTCTAGGCTCCAGACGCGGGGCTTCGGCATCGATTGATCGCGCCAACCCCGTGCGCCGGCCTTGACAATAAAAGTTGTCAAGGCTAGCATGCCGTCGTGCTCGACATCCACGTCATCGACGATCCGGCGGCGGCGACGGTGGCTTTGGAGCCCACGCGGAGTCGACTCCTCGCCGAACTGGCCGCACCCGCCTCAGCGGCGACCTTGGCCGCGCGGGTTGGCCTCGCGCGACAGAAAGTCAATTACCACCTGCACGCGCTGGAGGCGCAGGGGCTGGTGCGGCTGGCCCAGGAACGCAAGTGGGGCGGGCTGAGGGAAAGGCTATTGGTGGCGACCGCCGCGTCCTACGTCGTGTCGCCGAGCGCCCTGGGCCCCGTTGCGGCGGATCCGAATCGGGAAATCGACAGGCTGTCCGCGAGCTATCTCATCGCGCTGGGCGCACGGGTCGTCCGCGAGGTGGGCGATCTTGTTCGTCGGGCGCACAAGGCGGGCAAACGCCTGGCGACCCTGGCGGTGGATACCGAGATTCGCTTCCGGTCGGCGACGGACCGGGCGGCGTTCAGCAACGAACTCACCGAGGCCATCACGAAACTGGTTGCGAAGTACCACGATGAATCCACGCCCGGCGGCCGCCTACACCGTCTGGTAATCGTGGCGCACCCTCTGTCCGCCTACGCCGCAGGCTTCGGCGAGACCTCGCCCAAGCGCCTTCGGCGCGAAGGCGGGCCGCAGAAACCCGATCACAAGGAGCCCTTATGAGCGTCAAGAAAGAAGCCTCCGGACGCCGTTACGTCCAGGTCGAAGTCGAGGTGCCCGGCACGCCGGAGGAAGTCTGGCAGGCCATCGCCACCGGACCGGGCATTTCGTCCTGGTTCGTGCCGACGGAGTTTGAGTTCCGCGACGGGAAGCCCGTCGCGGTGAAGCTGAACTTCGGCCCTGGCATGGAGTCCCGTTCCGTCGTGACTGCCTGGGATCCGCCGCGGAGATTTGCTGCCCAGGGCGAAGGCTGGGGCGGCTCGCCGCCCATCGCGGACGAGTGGACCGTCGAAGCGCGCGCCGGAGGTACCTGCATCGTCCGCGTGGTGCACAGCCTCTTCGCCAGCACGGACGACTGGGACAATCAGTTGGAAGGCACCGAATCCGGCTGGCCTGGCTTCTTCCGCATCCTGCGGATCTATCTCACGCACTTCCGCGGCCAACGCTCCGCGATGATGCAGTGGCTGGCCCCCGCCGCGGGAACCGAAGCGGAGGCCTGGGCCACGCTGACGGCGGCATTGGGGCTGAACGGCGTGAGCACCGGGCAGCGTTGGACCGCACCGGCGGGCGTCCCGGCGCTCGGCGGCGTCGTGGAGCAGGTAAGCCAGACTCCGTACATCGCCCTGCTGCGGCTCGACAAGCCGGGGCCGGGCACTGCCGCCCTTGGCGCCGTCAACTGCGGCGGCCCGATCATGGTCACGCTCAGCTTCTACCTCTACGGCGATCAGGCGCCCGGGACCGTCGCCCGCGAGACACCACCCTGGCAAGCGTGGATTCAAGAACGCTTCCCGATGCCGTCGGCGCCGGGCAAGAGCGAATGATTGCGTCGCGTGCGCGTCAGTGGTCTGCGAGGAATCTCTTCGCGACGAGGCGTGGGTCCGCATGATCGACGTCGACGGCGCGGTTCATGGCCCGCATGTCCTTTTCGGAAATCGCGCCGGCGAGGCGCCGCAGCGCTCGCGAGATGATCGGATGCTGCAGAAGCGCGGCTGTCCGGACGACGGGCACCGCGTCGTACGGTGGAAAGTAGCGTCGTGTGTCGTCGAGCCGGACAAGATCGAGCGCGTCGATGAGCGCGCTCGTCGCGTCGCCGGCAATGACGTCCACCTGCCGCGAGGCGAGCGCCTTGTAGATCAATGACAACTCCATCGCGCGGGGCGCATGGGCGAAGGAGAGCCCGTAGGTCTTGACCAGACCGGGATAGCCGTCCGCGCGCTGCAGGAACTCGTAGCCAAACCCCGGCGTCCAGTCCGTCTGCACGCGACTGAGGTCGTCAATCGATCGAAGGCCGTGCGCCCGCGCGTCGGTGCCGCGGACCAGGATCGCGAACGTGTTGTCGAAGCCGAGCCGATCGCCGGCGGTCAGCCCGGCGGCCGCGTATCGGCGGCGCGCGAGATCGAGCGCGGCGACCGGATCGTGCGGCACCGTGTCGTGAAATACCGCCGTCACCGCGGTGCCGGTGTACTCGACGTAGACATCGATGTCGCCCGAGCGCACGGCGCGGTCGCAGATGAATGTGCCGCCGAGATTCAGCTTGCGATTGACGGCGCCGCCCTCCGCTTCGATTGCCTGCGCGACGATTTCGCCAAGAATAATCTGTTCGGTGAAGTTCTTCGAACCGACGGTCACGACGGCGCCGCCACGGCCGGCAAATGCCGGGGAAACGAGCGCCACCACCACGACGAGTGCGCCGAGTCCCGCAGCAGCCAGGGTGCGCGGCCGTGGCCGCTCGGCGCGCATCACCCCCTCGAGCGCGGCCAGGGCGCCGTCGACGATGAGGGCGAGCACGGCAGCCGGGACGGCGCCGGCCAGGATCATCGTCGTATCGACCATCGACAGACCGCGAAAGATGTACTCGCCCAGGCCGCCCGCGCCGATCGCGGCGGCGATCGTCGCCGTGCCGACCCCCACGACGGCGGCCACGCGGACACCGGCGACGATCGACGGCAACGCGAGCGGCAGCTCGACCATGAGCAGCAACTGACTCGCGGTCATCCCCATCGCGACGCCGGCGTCGAGCACCGCGCGATCGAGGCTTCGCAATCCGGCGACCGTCGTGCGTACGATCGGCAACAGCGCGTACAGCGTCAGCGTGACCAGCGCGGTCCGCGGCCCGACGCCGCCGATGAACGGCAGCGGAAGCAGGAATCCGAAGAGCGCGAGGCTCGGAATCGTCTGCGCCACGTTCGCGATCGCGAGAAGCGGCCGGCCGATGACCGGACGGCGCGCCGCGAGAATGCCGGCCGGCAGCCCGATTGCCGTGGCGACGCCGGTCGAGACGATCACCAGCATGAGGTGCTGCCGGACGAGCTGGAGAAGCTCGCCGAGGTGCGACGACCAGAACTGCAGCAGTGCGGTCATGGCAATGGAGTAACCGTGTCCAGGAATTTCCGCACGCGGGGATCGCGCGAGGCCGCCACCACTTCCGGCGCGTCGCAGACGATCAGCTCGCCATCGTCCAGCACGCCGATTCGCGTTGCCAGCGCAAACGCTTCCGACAGATCGTGGGTGACGAGGAGGACCGTCGTCCCCAGCTCGCGGCGGATCCGCGTGAACTCACGCCGGATCTCGACACGCGTGATGGGGTCGAGCGCCCCGAACGGCTCATCCATCAGCATGATTGGCGGATCGACGGCGAGCGCGCGCGCGACGCCGACGCGCTGCCGCTGACCGCCCGACAGCTCATGCGGGCGCCTGGCGGCGTACGCGTCCGCCGGCAGCCCGACGAGATCGAGGAGCGTCCGCACGCGTGTCCGCGTCCGCGCGGGATCCCATTTTTCGAGTCGAGGCACGAGGCCGACGTTTTCAGCGACGGTCATGTGTGGGAACAACCCGACGTCCTGGAGCACGTACCCGATCCGCCGCCGCAACGGAATGCCGGACCACTCGCGTGTGTCGCGCCCCTCGACCTCGACGCGTCCCGACTGCGGCAGCAACAGGCGGTTGACGAGCTTGAGTATCGTGCTCTTCCCTGCGCCGCTTCGTCCGACGAGCGCAAGCAGGTCGCCCTTCGGGACGTCGAAGCTCACGCACTGCAGGACGGGCGCCCGCGCCGGGTACGCGAAGCTCACGCGATCGAATTGGACAATGGACGGGACGGAGGTCAACTTGTGGAAAACTCCTGGTTGATAGTTCGGAGTTTTCCACAGGTGAGCTCCGTCCCCTAGCGGTTCCGAGGTTCGGGGGTTCCGGAGTTCCGAAGTTCTTAAAAAGCCGGGTTCCGAGGTTCGAAGTGCAGAACCTTGCTCTTGAGAACCCCGGAACTTCGGAACCCCGGAACCGACAGCTCTCGACAGTCATTGCCTTGTTGTAACCTGCCGCAGACTTCCGTCGAATTAACCCCAGGATTTCTATGCCGACTCCGAATGTCCGCAAGCTCGAGAAGTTCGTGCCGCTGTCCAAGGACGAATTCCGGCGCCGCTTCATGCAGCGGTTCTACGACCCTGCGTTCGACAGCGTGCGTGACGACCTCGACCGGGTGGTCGAAAAAGCGTGGGACGGATACGACAAGTACCGGAAGTCGCCTCGCACGCGGCCTGCGGGCGCCGAGTTCGCCGACCCGTCGTTTCCCTTGGCGCTCGAATGGCTGGAGACGCGCGATCGCGTCCGTGAGGCCGAGGCGCGGTTCCGCGATCCGGCGTCACCCTCGCGGGTGCTGGTCGTCAACGGATCGACCCGCAGCGAGCATACGTGCCCGGGTGAAATCTCGAAGACCCGCCGGCTCGCCTATGCCGCGCGCGAGATCATCGCCGGCGCGCAGGGGTTCGAGGTCGATTTCCTCGACCTGAGCACGCTGGCCGACGAGCCGCACAAGATCATCCACCCCTGCAAGGCCTGTGTCTCGACGGCGATGCCGCTCTGTCACTGGCCGTGCTCCTGCTATCCGAACCACGCGCTCGGGCAGACCAACGACTGGATGGCGGAACTGTATCCGCGCTGGGTCGCCGCGCACGGCGTGATGATTCTCTGCCCGGTGCACTGGTATCAGGCGCCGGCCAGCCTCAAGCTGATGATCGATCGGCTCGTCTGCGCCGACGGCGGCAATCCGGATCCGACGAGGACGCGCAGCAAGGATCCGGCGCTCGCCAAGGAAATCGAGCTGGCCGGCTGGGACTATCCGAAGCATCTGGCCGGCCGCGCGTTCGCGGTCGTCACGCACGGCGACGCGGCGGGGCCCGAAGATTTGCGCCGCTTCCTCGCCGACTGGCTCTGCGACATCGGGCTCATCCAGGCCGGGCCGGCGGGCGTGCACGACACGTACATCGGGTACTACGAGCCGTATGCGACGAGCCACGCGGATCTCGACGCCGATCCCGACGTCTTCGACGAAGTCCGCAACGCCGCCCGGAGTTTGATGGAGATGATTCGACTCATTCGGACGGGCGCATACAAAGCCCCCGACCGCGATCTCGAGGAACCTAGACAGAAGTGAACCCCACTATCTGTCGAATGATTCCCTCCTCGCCGAATCAGACAGCTTGATCAGGAACCGCCCGGGGTCGGCCCAGAACATCCGGCGCATCTCGTCGAGCGTGCAGGCGCCGCCGTAGCTCACCGCCGAGCACAGGTGCTTCATCATGTCCTGGATGACCGCGCGCGCCGATCCGCGCGCGGGCACGCTGACTTCCAGCCCTTCCGCGCCGATCGCCTCGAGCTCGCGCGGGTCGGCATCTTCGAGGTCGAGCCGATCGCGGACGGCGCCGATTGAGGCCATGCCGCGAAAGACCTTGAACGGCACCTGGACGATCTTCTGCGACTCCGGCATGAGCACCGGCTTGAGCACGACGTCGCCCGGCGTTTCCTGAGTGCCCGCCAGCGCGCTGCCCAACATCACGGTCGCGCCCCCGCACAGCAGCGCCAGCACGATGCTGCCGTCACGTTTGACGCCGCCGTCGGCGATGAGCGGCACGCGGTCGCCTACTGCCAGCCGGCATTCGACGATCGCCGACAGCTGCGGCACACCGAAGTTCGTCGTCATCCGGGTCGTGCATCCGCCGCCGGGACCGATGCCGACCTTGATGCCGTTGACGCCGCGTTCGAGGAGGAAGCGCGCGCCCTCGGCCGTCGCCACGTTGCCCGCGACGAGCTCGACGCCGCCGCACGTCTTTCTCACCTGCTCGATCGCGCGCTCCATCACCACCGAGTGCCCGTGGGCAATGTCGATGACGATGACGTCCGCGCCGGCGCGGGTCAATTCGCTCGCCCGCTCGAGATAGTCGCCGGTGGCGCCAATCGCCGCGCCAACGCGAAGGCGCCCGTGCTCATCGCGCGTCGCAAACGGCTGCTGGTGATGCGTGACGAGATCCTTCGACGTGATGAGGCCCAGCAGCGTGCGGTCCGGCTTCACGAGCGGCAGCTTCTTGATCTTGCGCTCGGCCATCACGCGCTCGGCCGCTTCGAGCGAAATGGTCCCCTCGTGCGTGACGAGCCGATCGAACGGCGTCATCCGATCCGCCACGGTTGCGCTGCCGCCGACGAACCGCACGTCCCGCTGCGTCAACAGGCCGAGCAGCCGATGCTGCGCATCGACGACGGCGAGCGTGCCGACGCGGGTCTGCTCCATCACGCGCAAGGCGTCGGCAATCGTGCGGTCCGGCGCGATGGTGTGTGGATCGGCGATGACGCCGTGCTGCGTCCGCTTGACCGCCGAGACTTCGGTGACCTGCGGCTCGATGTCGCCGGACCGGAATCCGCGATCGATGAAGCCGATGCCGCCTTCCTCGGCAAGCACCGCGGCCATCGCCGCGCGCGTGATCGTGTCCATGTTGGCCGAGACGAGCGGACGCCGAAGCGAGAGATGCTGCGACACGGGCGACGTCAGATCGATGACCGCCGGATCGCGGCGGGGCACCACGCCGCGCTGAGGCGTCAGGAGAAAGTCGTCGAACGTGCAGCCGCGCACCAGCTCGAGCAAATCCATGCCGACCATCTTGTGGGCGCCGTCACGCACGGTCAAGCGTCGTCAGCGCGCGTGGAACACCCTTTGCAGTAACTCGCGGTGGGGTGAGCATGGCTCCGACCAATAAGTGCGCGCATCCGAGCTGCAGCTGCCAGGTGCCCCAGAAGGGCCCATTCGGCAAGTACTGCAGCGAGCATTGTCGCGATGCGAAGGCTTTGAGCGAGCTCAGGTGCGAGTGCGGGCATCCGGAGTGCAAATAACGGCCTAGGCAGGCCAGTCCGCCGCCCAAGGTAGTCATCGGCCTACGTACTAGTTGTGTCTCGACACGGCACCCTCGTCCAGCTGCGCCCTTCCGGCGACCGATTCCATCTCTATCGCAACCACGTCGTCATGTCGACCGGATTGGACGGATTCATCCGGGGCGGCGAACAGGGTCTCTTCGCCCACGAAGCGCAGGTACTGTCGGAGTACCGGGTTCTCATCCACGGCAACGAACTGCGTCCCGTTGGGGTATCCGCGATTACCGCGCGAGAGTCTCACGGCTACTACGTCATCCTGCCCCCCGGGCGCGACGCCGACGCGCCCGATCGCGGCAGCGGACTCCTGACGGAAGACACGCAACACACGCTCGAGGTCACGATCAGACGCCGGATCGATGCGCCGGCGGACCGCGTGCGACTGACGCTCGCCGATCTCGTTGCCGTTGACAACGTCGACGAACGGCTGACTGTCACGAACTATTCAGATCGATCGACCGCCTTCAACCTCACGCTGATCGTGAAGGGGGACTTTCTCGGGCTGCCGGAACTTCGAGGTCAGCCCACGAATCTCGGTCATGTGGATCGATCGTGGGATCCCGCCCGGCGCGAGCTGCGTTTCGACTGGCGCGGGCAGCACGCTTTCGATCACGGGAACGAGGCCGGGACGGCCGACGATCGCCGTTCCGTGACGCTCACCGTGCTCGACGCAGACGGCACCGTCACCGGATCGGAGAGTGGTCTCTTTTTTCCGGTTGCCCTGCGGCCTGGCGCTCGCTGGACGTGCCAGCTTCGAATCACTCCGTTCGTCGAATCACGTTTGGCGCGCGCCACGGTAAGTCCGCCAGCTGCTCGTCGTGCGTCGCGCCGATTCGAGTTTCCGGGCGATCGCGAGCGAACGGCCGCAGTCTCCCAAATCATCAACCGGGCCGAGACGGATCTTGGCGATCTTCGATTGTCCGACCTCGACCACGGACCGCGAGCCTGGACGATGGCGGCGGGGATTCCGATTTATGTGGCGCTCTTCGGACGCGACACGCTGACGACTGCCTGGCAGGCGGCGGTTCTCACGCCGTCGATGATGCGCGGCAGCCTTCAGGTGCTCGCCGAGCTGCAGGGGCGCGAGACCAACGATTGGCGCGACGAGACGCCGGGCCGGCTGCTTCACGAAGCGCACACGGGGCCGCTCGAAACGCTCAACGTCAACCCGCGAGCCCGCTATTACGGCTCGGTGACGACATCGGGATTCTTTCCGCTGGTCCTGGCGCAGTACTGGCACTGGACCGCCGACGAGGCGTTCGTGCGATCGCTGCTGCCGCACGCGTTCGAGGCGCTGCGGTGGTTCGACGAGCATGGCGACCTCGACCGTGACGGGTTCGTCGAGTACCAAACCCGATCGAGCTACGGCGTGAAGCACCAGGGCTGGAAGGATTCCGAGGACGCGATTGTCTATCCGGACGGAACCGTCGCGGAGCCGCCGATCGCGACCTGCGAAGAGCAGGCGTTCGTGTACGTGGCGAAGCTGCACTTCGCCGAACTGTTGTGGCGGCTCGGCGAGCGTCGCGACGCGCGACGAGTGTTCCGCGAGGCGCGGCGGCTGAAACAGCGCTTCAATCAGGCGTTCTGGCTGCCGGATCTGAAGTTCTTCGCCATGGCGCTCGACGCGAGCAAGCGGCCGATCGCATCCGTCGCGTCGAATCCGGGCCACTGTCTCGCGTCGGGCATCGTCGCGCGCGAACACGTGATGGCGACCGCGGATCGCCTGATGCAGGCCGACATGTTTTCCGGCTGGGGCATCAGGACGCTGTCCTCCGAGCATCCCGCCTACAACCCCTACAGCTACCATCGCGGTTCGGTCTGGCCGGTCGAACAAGGCAGCATCGCCCTGGGATTCATGCGATACGGTCTGCACGCGCATCTCGAGCGCCTTGCGGCAGCGGTCTTCGATGCCGCGGCGCTCTTCGAGCACGGGCGGCTGCCGGAGCTGTTCGGCGGACACTCGTGCGACGAGACGCATCCGTTCCCTGCGCTGTACCCGCAGGCGAATGCGCCGCAGGCGTGGTCGGCCTCGACCGTCTTCCTGATCCTGCAATCGCTCCTCGGCCTTTATCCGTACGCGCCGTCGAAGCTGCTGTTTCTCGATCCGCACCTGCCGAAGTGGCTGCCGGATCTCGTCGTCCGCGACTTGCACGTTGGCGAGGCGGCGATCACGCTGCGGTTCGAACGGACGCGGCAGGGGCACACGACGTACCGCGTGCTGAAGAAGAGCGGCGAGCTGCACGTCATTCGTCAAGCGAGCCCGTGGTCGCTCACTGAAACCGTCGCGCATCGCGCGCGGGATCTGGTCGCGAGCGCTCTGCCGGCGCGCTGACACGAAGGGAGACGCATGGCATTCCGAAATCGAGTCGTTGTCGTCACCGGCGGGAGTGCCGGGATTGGGCGCGCGACGGTTCGCGCGTTCGCGCGGGCTGGGGCGGCGGTTGCCGCGGTGGCACGGGAGTCTCACCGGCTTGAGGCCACCGTGAACGAGATTCAGAATCGGGGCGGACGGGCAATTGCGGTCACCGCCGATGTCGCCGATCCGGATGCCGTCGACGTCGCGGCATCGCGCATCGAGGCGGAGCTGGGCCCGATCGACGTCTGGGTGAACAACGCGATGGCGTCCGTCTTTGCGCCGATCTCTCAATTGACCGCTGAGGAGGTGCGGCGGGTCACCGAGGTCACGTACCTCGGCGCCGTGCACGGCACGCTGGCCGCGCTTCGCCGCATGACGCGGCGTAACCGGGGCACGATCGTGCAGGTAGGCTCGACGCTCGCCTATCGCGCGATTCCGCTGCAGGCGCCGTACTGCGCCGCCAAGCATGCGCTGAGAGCCTTTTCCGACTCGCTGCGGGTCGAGCTGCGACACGAACGCTCCCGCGTTCGTGTCACGCAGGTACATCTGCCGGCCGTCAACACGCCACAGTTCGACTGGGCGCGCAGCAAACTGGCCGGACGGCCTCGCCCGCTTCCTCCCGTGTTCCAGCCGGAGCTGGCCGCGAGAGCCATTCTCTATGCCGCCAGGCATGCGCCCCGCGAGCTGAAGGTCGGCTGGCCGGTCGTCTCGACAGTCTGGCTCAACAAGTTTTTCGCAGGGACGATCGATCGCTATCTCTCGCGAGCGGCGTTCACCGGTCAGGAGGAGCCAACGGCGGCGCCCGCGCGCCGACCCGACAACCTCTTTCAGTCCCCGAATTGGAAGGCGGCTGCGCACGGCCGGTTTGACGACGAGGCGGAACCCCGCAGCGTGGCGCTGCAGCTCCGGACATCACTTCCGCCGGCGGCGATAGCGGCCGGCATCGCCGGCTTTGTCGGCGTCATCGCGATTCTGAAGCGGCTCGGCGACTCCGTCGCGCCGTAGCAAGCCGCTGAAAACACGCGGACTGCATGCTTTGCTTTACAATGCAGAGTAATGGACCAGTTTCCCGCGAGTGCGGTCGCGCGCAAGATCAACCGCGAGACGGTTGTGCTGCTCGGATGGGGGCGGGCCGTGCTGCTGCAGCTCGCGCACCCGCTGATCGCGGCGGCGATCAGCGACTACAGCCGGTTCAACCGCGGATCGCGGGGCTATCTGCGGCGCGTGCGAAGCACCGTCGGGGCGATGCTCGATCTCACGTTCGGGACGCCGGAGGAAGCGCAGCGGATCGTCACGCGCATCAACGGCATCCACGATCAGGTCAGCGGCCGGCTCGATCGCGGCGTCGGCATCTTTCCCGCCGGGACGCCGTACTCCGCGCACGATCCGCGGCTGCTCGGCTGGGTCCACGCGACGCTCATCGAGTCGATGGTCGTGGCCTATGAGCTCTTCGTGGATCCGCTGACCATGGCGGAAAAGAATCAGTACACCGTCGACTCGGCCTGGCTGGCGCGCGAGCTGGGCATCCAGGTGGAATGTCTCCCGTCGACGTATGGCGCGATCGAGGCGCATCTCGAACGTCGCTACGCGAGCGGCGAGATTGCCGTCGGAGAGAACGCGCGGGCGCTCGGCGGCGCGCTGCTGTCGCCGCCGCTCGGACCTGCCGCCGCGCCGCTGTTCCGTCTCACGCGTCTCATCACCGTCGGCTCGCTGCCCGCGCACGTCCGCGAGCAGTACGGCTTCCCCTGGAACGCGCAGCGCGAGCGATCGTACCGCCGCGCCGTTGCCCTGATTCGTCGCACGCGCCGGCTCCTTCCCGCGGTCTTTCGCGAATGGCCGGCAGCGAGGCTCGCCGCATAGGGACACCGTGCATTGGTAATGGGTAATTGGTAATTGTGTAATTGAAAGTTCAATTACCCGATTATCAATTACCCATTACCAATGCTTTTCGTCCTTGCCGCGCTCACAGCGATCGTCGCAATCGGGATCGGGTATCAGATTGTTCAGAGCGCGGCGGATGTCCGGCGTTTTCCGCCGCCCGGACAACTCGTGGAAATCGCGCCCGGCCGGCGGCTGCACGTCGATTGTCGCGGCGCCGGAGCGCCCGTCGTCATTCTGGAGGCTGGCATCGCCGCGTCGTCGCTGAGCTGGTCACGGGTGCAGCCACGCGTCGCCGAGTTCACGCGGGTGTGCAGCTACGACCGCGCTGGACTTGCGTGGAGCGAGACCGCCGATCCGCCGTACACGGCCATGCACATGGCCGACCAGCTGCACGCGCTCCTCACGGCGATGCGTGAGCCACGCCGCTACGTGCTCGTGGGTCACTCATTCGGCGGCTTCGTCGTGCAGGCGTTTGCCAGCAAGTACCGCGACGAAGTCGCGGGACTCGTGCTGGTCGACACCATCTATCCCGCTGAATGGACGGCGATGACGCCGCAGCAGCGGTTCCGGCTGCGCGGAGGTGTTTTTCTCTCGCGGATCGGCGGACTGCTCGCGCGCGTGGGGCTCGTCCGCGCCTGCCTCACGCTCCTCGCTCGCGGCTCCACCGGCGTGCCGCAGATTGTCGCGCGGCTGTTTGGATCCGAGGCGAATCAGTTCCTGGAACGAATCGTGGGCGAGGTGCAGAAGCTGCCGGCCGATCTGTGGCCGTCAGTGCGGTCCCACTGGTCCCAGCCGAAATGTTTTATCTCGATGGCGGGCCATCTCGGCTCGCTCACGAAAAGCGCAGACGAAATCGCCGGCTGCGACGGCGCGTTCGGCGATCTGCCGATAGTTGTCATCTCGGCAGAGTCCCAGCCGGCCGCGTGCAAAGCCGAGCACGCGCGGCTCGCCGCCCGTTCGACGCGCGGGCGTCACATTGTCGCGGCCGGCACCGGTCATTGGGTCCATCTGGATGATCCGGATCTCGTCGTTCGATCGATCCGGGACGTCGTCGAACTTGCGCGTCAGTAGACGCTACTCGCTTCGCAGTACGACTGCGGCATCCGTCCGTGCCGCCCGACGCGCGGGCGTCCAGAGCGCGAGCGCGCCGGCCCCCAGAAGAACGACGACGGCACTCGCATACACGCGCGGATCGGCGGGCGCAGTCTCGAAGAGCAATCCGCCAATCGCGCGGCTCGAGGCGAATGCGAAACCGCACCCGATCAGCAGGCCAATCGCCACGGGACGCATCCCGTGGGCGAACACGAGCTGCGACAGACGACGGGGCGTCGCGCCCAGCGCCGTCCGCACGCCGAACTCGCGCAGCCGCTGAGCGGTGGCGGCGCCGACGACGCCGTACACGCCTATCGCGGCAAGCAGCAGCGCCAGTCCACCAAACACGAGCGTCAGGATCGACAGGAACCGCAGACTGCCATACGCGCGCGTCAGGTGCTCGCCCATCGTCGCCAGGCCGGCGACGGGCACCTCGGGATCGAACTCGGCAATCGCCCGCCGAAGATCGCCGGTGACCGAACCCGGATCGCGATCGGTGCGGACCGCCACAGCGACAAACGAGAGCGAGGTCTGCGAGTACGGTTCGTAAATCTCCGGCCGCGGCGGCTTCGCGGGACCCGCGTGCCGGACGTCGGAAACCACGCCGATGACCGTCATCCACGGATTGTTCGGATTGCGTCCCTTCCGCACGCGGCGCCCGATGGCCTCTGACGCAGGCCACGTCGCACGCGCGAACGTCTCGTTCACAATCAGGACCGCGCCGTGACTGCCGTCGTCGGACGCGCGGAAGTCGCGTCCACGGACATGCAGCCCCAGCGTCTCGAACCAGCCGGGCGTCACGATTTGATAGCCGATTCTCGGCTCCGCGCCCGGCAGCGGCGACGGCTGGCCTTCGATCATGAGCCGCGCGCCGAAATCGTCCCCGCCGATCGGCAGCGTGACCGCGCCGGCGGCAGCTCTCACGCCTGGAATCGTGCGTACACGCGCGAGCAGTTCGTCGAAGTACGGACCCGGCGGAACATTCGCGCGATTACCTGAAAGCGTGATGTCGAAGGTGAGCAGGTTCGAGGGATCGAACCCCACATCCACGCGCCGCAAGCGAAGCAGGCTCTCGCCAAACAACATCGCCCCCGTAACGAGCACCAAGGCAAGGGCGATCTCCGCGACAACGAGACCGTCACGAAGTCTGGTACGGCCGCTCGAGATCTCGCCGCGGGATCCGTCAATCAGCCGGCGATTCCGGCGCCACACGGCAAGCGCCGGCACGATCCCAAGCACCATCCCGATTGTCGCGCTGACGACGAGCGCGAGTGCGAGCGGGCGCAGATCCAGCGCAAGTTGATCGAGCCGGCCGATGGTGTCCGGCGCCAGACGCACGATGGTCTCGAAACTGAGCCTGGCAACGATGAGACCGAGAGCGGCGCCGGCCAGGGCCAGCATCAATCCTTCGATCGCGAGCTGCCGGATGACGCGCACGGCCGTGGCGCCGAGCGCGACCCGAACCGCCAATTCCGGCGCGCGGCCAGTGAGCCGGATGAGGAGCAGATTCGCGACGTTGGCGGCCGCGATCAGGACGACGAGCAGCGTGGATCCGACCAGCAGCAGCATCGGACGCCGCACGGCGCCGAAGAACTGCTCGGCGGCCGGAACGAGCGTCGCGGTCCGGTTCGCGTCAGTCTGCGGATGGTCTTTCGCGAGGCGCGTGGCGATCGCCGCGACCTCGGCGCGCGCCGAGGTCAGATCAGCCGACGGAGCGAGACGCGCAACGGCCCGCAGATAGCCGGTATTCCGATCCAGGCGCGGATCGCCGCTGCGCGTAGCGCCCTCCGGCACGTCGCTCTCGTCGGCCATCGTCCAGAACATCGGCGCGTCGACGCGTCCGGGATCCGCCGTGACAGCCGGCCAGAAAAACTCGCGCCCCATCACGCCCAGCACGAGGCGCGGTCGGCCGTTCATCGTGATCATTTGGCCGACCAGCGACTCGCTCGCGCCGAAGCGCGTCTGCCAGAGCATGTGGCTCAGGACCACGACGTCGTGGGACAGCTCGCGCTCGTGGAACGCGCGCCCGACCGCGGCGGCGGTACCGAGCACGTCGAAGAAGTTGCCGGAAACGCTTGCCCCGCGCCATTGCTCCGCCGGTCCGAGGCCGGTGATCACGAATGATCGATGGCTGATCAGTGCGAGGCCGGCCAACGAATGGCTCTGTCGAAACTCGAGACCGCGGGCGGGAGCCAGCGGTTGTCGTGACCCGTTGGCACCGACATCCCACAGGAACACGAGTCGGCCGGGATCGCTGAACGGCAGGGGCTGCCACAGCACTGCGTTGGCGACGCTGAACAACGCCGTGTTCGCGCCGGTCGCGAGCGCCAGCGTCAGCAGCGCCGCCGCACAGAGCGCGGGGCGATGCCGGAACTGGCGCCAGGCGGCGCTGATGTCGGCGCCCAGTCCCGTCACGAGCGGCCGGACGAACGCGTTTCCTTCGTCGCGCGCTCGCGATGTGACGTAACTGTCGATCGCGCTCCGGATCAACTGACCGTAGAGTTGCGCCCGCGTGCTGAGAGCCGATTGCCCAGCCGCGCGGGTCTGACGCTCCTCTTCCAGCAGATCCGCCACCACCTCGTCGCGATACGGCCTGGCGATTCCGAGCGCAAGCAACCGGACCAGCGAGAATGGGCCGGGTCGCGTCACGCCGAGCTCCCCGGTTCGAACGCTGAAATTCCTCTCACGAGCGTCGCGTATTGCGTCCAGGCTCGCCGCGCTTCGCGCAGACCGCTGGGACGCAGCGTGAAGTGACGCTTCGCGCGGCCGCCGGGGATCGGCTCGGGATCGCTGATGAACGACCGCACCAGCCCTTTCCGCTCGAGCCGATCCAACGTCGGATAGATCGCTCCCGGCGTAATCGATCGTCCGGTCCGGCGCCGGATCTCCTGGCGGATCGAGACGCCGTACCCGCCCTCGGGCAACCGCGCCAGCGCCAGCAGCACCAGCAGCTCGAGCTCCCCCAGCCCCGTTCGCGGCGGCATATGAACTATTCAATAGTGGATCAGGGACGGGAGTTTTTTCCACAGCTTTCCACAACAAAGTGCCGGAGGTCGCGTGCCACCTCCGGCACTTGGCTGTGGAAAGCTGTGGAAAAAACTCCCGTCCCCTAACGTTTTTGGCTTTGAAATGATTGTGAGTACACGATCGCGAAACTGTTGCTTGATCTGAGAAGCCGCCGGCGCAAGTTCTGTGTCGGCGTCGGACACTTTTCGCCGGCATCGCGGTATGCATCGTGCATTTGGCGCCGGCATGATCCATCACGCACCGATGTTCGATGTCGTGGTCGTCGGCGGCTCGAACACCGATTTTCTCGCGAGGGCGAGCCGGCTCCCGCGGCCGGGCGAGACGTTTTCCGGAGAAACCTTCATCGAAGGCCCCGGCGGCAAGGGCGCCAACCAGGCCGTGGCGGCCGCGCGGCTCGGCAGCCGCGTCGCGTTCATCTCGGCCGTCGGCAACGATCGCCGGGGCCGGACGCTCGTCGGGCAGCTCGATCGCGAAAGCGTCCGCACGACGTACGTGATTGAAAAGTCGCGTGGCGAGACCGGCGCGGCGATCGTACACGTCGACAAGACCGGTGAGAAGCAGGTGCTCGTCGTGCCGGGCGCGAGCCGGCTGCTCGATGTCGTCGACGTCGAACGAGCGTGCGCGCGGATCGGGAAAGCGAAGGTCGTGCTCGCCCAGCTCGAGGTGCCGGTCGCGGCGGTGGCTGCCGCGTTCAAGTGGGCGCGATCGGTCGGCGCGAAGACCATTCTGGATCCGGCGCCTCCGGTCTCCCTGCAGAACAGCCTGCTCGCCCTGGTCGACGTCATCAAGCCCAACTCGACGGAGGCAAAAGCCTTGACGGGCCTGCCCGTGCGCGATCAAGCGACGGCGCGGAAGGCGGCGCAGGCGCTGCTCGCCCGCGGGGTCGGCGCGGTCGCGATTCAGGCGGGCGATGAGGGCAACCTGGTCGTCTGGAACGACGGCGAACTGTTTCTGCCGCGGATCCCGGTGGAGAGCGTCGATGCCACAGGCGCCGGCGACGCGTTCGCCGGCGCGCTCGCCGCGTCACTCGCCCGCGAAAAATCGCTCGCCGAGGCCGCGACGCTCGCCAACGCCGCGGCCGCGCTCGCGACCACCAAAGTTGGCGCACAGGCTGGTCTGGCGCGTGATGCAGACGTCCGCGCCCTTATCGCCAAACAAACCGAGGTCGAGTCGTCTACCGCAGTGTCTTAGTCGTGCCGGTGAGGGTCGCCGCGAGCGCTTTCAGGCGTGCGCGATCGCGCACCGGCGCCTTGGCGGCCTCCGCGTCAATCTGTCCCGCGAGCTGATCGAGCTGATCGAGCTGGTCGAGCCCGGCGCGGCGCGCGTTTCCCTGGAGCTTGTCCACCGAGTCCATCGCGGCCGTCACTGCGGCGGCGCGATCCGGCGCGAGCCCCTTGGTGCGCGCCAGCTGATCGAGGTACGCGCGCGCCACGACGAAGCTGGGCGGCCAGGTCAGGCGCGGCTGCTGCTGCGCGTTGAACTCGTCGAACCGCACGAGCGCCGCCGCGTCGATCTCGTTCTGCGACAGCTGATCGGTCGGCGAGAGCTTGAAGACGTCGAGACCGCGTCCGATTTCGGATCCATAGAGGAAGCCGTTGTACCAGTACGTCGACCAGTACCCCGCCACGAGGAGCTTGGTGGCGTCGATCGGGCCGCGATCGAAATAGGCGACCTCCACCGGGTGCGACGAATCCGTGAAATCAAAGACCGTCACGCCGCCCTGATACCAGGCCTGCGCCATGATGTCCCGTCCCGGAATCGGAATCAGCGAGCCGTTATGCGCGACGCAGTTCTCGATCTCCGTCTGCGGCGCCGGCAGCTTGTAGTACCCGCCGAACCGCAGCTTGCGGTTGTCGATGTCGAAGACCGCGTCGGCGCCCCAGGTCGGCAGATCGGTCGCCCGGCAGCGCGGCGCCGTGCCGCCGCCCCACTCGTCGGTGAAGATCACCTTCGTCCCGTCATTGTTGAATGTGGCCGAGTGCCAATACGCAAAGTTCGGATCGGAGACGTAATCGAGCCGGACGGGATTCACGGGATCCGAGATGTCGAGCAGGATGCCGTTGCCCGAACAGGCACCCGCCGCGAGGCCGATCTCCGGGTACACCGTGATGTCGTGGCACTGATTCGTGACCGACGTGCGCTGCGTGCCGCGCCCGTGGTCGCCGCCCTGCCACAGCCCGGCGATCGCGCCAGTCGCCGGATCCGAAAAAATCCGCGGACGATTGACGATCCGCGCCTTTTCCGGCGAGGCGAGCGGGACCTGGATGACGTCGATGCTGAAGTACGCGGTGTTCGGATCTTCGTTCGGTGCCAGCCCTGAGCAGCCCGCGAGCTCCTCAGCCGATCGCGCGCCGGCCGTGCCGGATCCGTAGATGTAGATGTTGTCCGTGTCTTTCGGATCGACGAGCAGCGTATGCGTGTGCGATCCGCGGCACGTCTGGACGGCAGCAATCTGCCGCGGTTTCTCGAGATTGCTGATGTCGAAGATCCGGACGCCGCGGAAGCGTTCGGGGCTGACCGGCGCGGAAACCCCCTGCGTCCCGCAATCGACGCGGCCGCGCGTCTGCTCGACGGACATGAACAGCAGATTGCGATACACGGACAGGTCGCCCTGGCCGCCCGGACACGGCATCGAGACGTGCAGCTGCGGCTTGCGCGGATCCTCGATGTTGTAGAAGTTGAAACCGTAGAAGTTCCCGAGAAAGAGATGCGTGCCCTTGAACGCGAAATCCGAGTTCGCATAATCCAGGCTGAACGCGCCGCTGGGATCGGTGAACGCCGGGGGCTTCGGCAGATGCGCCACGAGCTCGAGACCGAGCGCCGCGACGCCCGCGTCTTCCACGCCGGGCTTCAGGCCGACGCGTGGATCGGCCGGCGCGGCTGGCGGCGTGCCCTGCGGTGGGGCTGGCGCCTGCTGCGCGTGAATCCCGACAAAGAGCGACGCGATCAGGATGCTCCAGCACAACGCCAGTCTCACGCGATGCGGACGGAGTCGTGATGCCGTCATTCGACCAGATGTCATGGCTGAACCTCATCGGATAAGAAAAAAGAACTCACGCGCCGCGTCAGCGCCAGGACGCGAGGATCGATTTCATGCGTTCAATCTCGATGCTCTGATCCGCCTCGACGTCCGAGGCGAACGCGAAGATGTCCGAACCCTGCGCCGCGCCGGGCTGGGCCATCAAGTCCTTCACCATGGCCAGCGCGCCTTCGTGGTGCTTGATCATCAGCTCGAGGAACAGGCGATCGAACGCCGCGCCCTTCGCGTCGGCCAGCCGCGACATCTCGTCGGGCGTGAGCATGCCGGGCATGAGCGTGGCCCCGGCGGCGTGGTGGGCGTGGACGCTCGGCGCCTCGAGACCACGCGTCTCCAGCCAGCGCTGCATCATCTTGATTTCGTCGGTCTGCGAAACCTCGATCCGCCTGGCCAGGAGCTTCATCTCTTCATGGGCCGTCCGGGAGGGCAACAGCGCCGTCATCTCGAGCGCCTGGGCATGGTGTCCGATCATGCCCTGCATGAACTTTACGTCCGCGTCGGCGTATTTAGAGGTGCCCGGCGGGGCCTCAGGAACGCGGGCCGATTCGGCCGGGGCGCCCGCTCCCGGTGGCACGACGCGTGGCCCCGGCTGACCGGCTCCCGTCGCGCAGGATGCACCGGCAACGGCCGTCAGGACGACAGCGACGATGCGGTGCCTCACGTCTTCAAAGATTACATGCTGCCGCGCGCGGCCTGGAACACAATAGGGCCAGCAGAGGGAGGGGTGTTATGAAACGTGTGTTAGGCGTGTTCGTTGCAAGCTTGGCAATCATCGCGCTTCCCGCCATTGCGTTCGCCGGACAGGCCACGGCGCCGGCGAAGCCAGCTCCTCAGACCAAGCCGGCTCCGTCGAAGACCCTGACGGCGTCTGGCACGGTCGAGAAAGTGGCGCCCGATTCACTGACGGTCAAAGGGAAGACCGAGAGCTGGACGTTCACGATCGACAAGGACACGAGCGTGATGGCCAAAGGCGCAACGCACAAGACGCTCGAACTGAAGGCCGAAGGCAAGGGCACCAAGTTGACTGACTTCGTGAAGAACGGCGACCAGGTCACCGTCAGCTATCACGACATGGGCACCATGAAACACGCGGCGGTGGTTCGCGTGACGGCATCGGTGAAGTAGCTGGAAAGCTGAAAAGCTCGAAAGCTTGAAAGCCCGGAAGCCTGGGAGTGCCGCTCTCAGGTTTTCGGGCTTTTGGCTTTCAGGCTTTCAAGCTTTCCGGCTTTCAGGCTTTTCCGGCTTTCAGGCTCAGTCCGATCCCCCACCAATTCGTCGCTCATACGCCGGCCGCGCCGGCGCCGGCGGCAGTTGCTCGACGCGCTTCACGACGTCGTCGATCGCGCGCTGCAGCTGAGGATCGCGCCCGCGCGCGAGCTCGGTCGGATTCTCGTCGACGCGGATGTCCGGCTCGACGCCGTGCCCTTCCGCGAACCACTGCCCTTTCGGGTCGTACATCCGGAACGTCGGCACGGTGACGGATCCACCATCGACGAGCGGCGGCGCGCCGCTGATCCCAATCAGGCCGCCCCAGGTTCGCGTGCCGATCAGCGGGCCGAGACCGGCCTCGCGGAAGTAGAACGGAAATGCGTCGCCGCCCGATCCGCTCCAGCCGTTGATGAGCATCGCCTGCGGTCCGCGGTGCGCGACCGGCGGCCACTGCCAGCTCGCGCCGTCGCGCACGGCCCAGAACGCGAGCATCGGCCGGTTGAGCAGCTCGATGAACCGATCGGGAATCTGCCCGCCGCTGTTGAATCGCTCGTCGATGACGAGCCCGTCCTTGTCCCATTGCGCGATGAACTGCCGCATCAGCTCGTTCTGCGCGTCGACGCCGGTGCTCTGCACGTAGATGTAGCCGACGCGGCCGTTCGAGGCCTTGTCGACCTGCGCCCGCCGCTCCTCGATCCACGCACGGAAGCGGAGATCGGTTTCATTCGACAGACACGTCACGATCGCCTGCCGTGCCCCCGTCAGAGACGGCGACGAGTTCACCGACAGGACGACGGTCTTGCCGCCCAATCCCTGGAAGCTCGCCCAGGGATCGCGCTTGGTGTCGACCGGAACGCCGTTCACGGCCACGACGTAGTCGCCCTCGCGTGCGTCAACACCCGGCTCGTCGAGCGGCGAGCGCACGTCGGTATCCCACGGACCGCCGCGGACGATTTTCTTGATCCGCCAGCCGCCGTTCGCGCTCTCCCAGTCGACGCCCAGCATGCCGACGGAGCGCTGCGCACCCTGTTCGAGATCGCCGCCGCTGCGGTAGGTGTGCGACGCGTTCAATTCGCCGATGAACTCGCCGAGCACGAAGTTGACGTCCCAGCGCGTGACGGCGTCGGCGAGCAGCGTCAGGTAGTGGTCGCGCATCTCCCCCCAGTCGACGCCGTGCATGTTCGGATCGTAGAAGTAATCGCGCTCGAATCGATACGCGTCCATGAACATCTGCTTCCATTCCGCGCGCGGATCGACGGGCACTTCGAAGTCCGCCGTCGCGATCGGCTTGTCGAGCTTCTGAGTCGGTTTGAGCTCGATGATCGCGAACTTCCGCTCCTTCGTCACCAGCAGTTTCTTCCCGTCCGCCGTGAGCTCACACCCATTCACATCGTCGATGACCGTCTGCTCTTTCCGTTCCGCGAGGTCGTAGAAGACGACGGGGCTGGCCTCCTCGCCGGAGCCGCTGCGCGGCAGGCGCCGGTACAGGACCTTGCCGGAGACCGCGTAGAGATCCGCGTAATTGCCCGCCTTGGCGGGCAGGACGACCGCCCGCGATTCGAAGCCGTCGAGATCGATGTCGACGGGCGGCGGCGGTTTCGGCGCGGCCGCGGCGGTCTGCGACTTTTCAGCCGGTGTGTCTGCCGGTTTCGTCTCGCCGGCGGCCGGCGCGGCGGCGGGTTCGGTGTTGTTGCGGGCGGCGAGCGGCGACGGCACGTTCTTCCGGAGCGGTACCGCGATGACGCGCGTGGGATTCGCGTACGTCCAGCTGGTGTCGAAGTTGCCGTAGATCGGCTCGAACACGCGATCCGACAAGTAATACAGGTACTTGCCGTCCGGATCGAACACGGGCAGCTGATCGTTCAGGTAGCCGGACGTGACTTGCCGGCGAGTACCGTTCTTGGTGTCGTACAGGAAGATCGCATTGTTACCGGTTGCCGTGTGATTGCGGGAGTACGCGAGCCAGCGCGAGTCGGCCGACCAGACGAATCGCCACGCCTGAATGCCGCCGTGCCCCATCCACTGCGGATTCTGATCGATTTCCTTGATGGTTCCCGATGTCACGTCCACGAGGCGGACGCGCATCGCCTGGTCGGCGAAGGCGATCAGGTGGCTGTCGGGTGACCAGTGCGGCGCGTACCGGAATCCCGGCCCGAGCTTGGTGATTTGTTTCTCGGCGCCTGTGCCGTCGGCGGGACGGACAACCAGCTCGTACTCACCGCTGCGGTCGCTCCAGTACGCGACGGACTTGCCGTCGGGCGACCAGTGCGGATACCGATCGGCGACGCCGGACGACCGCGTGAGATTCATCACCGCGCCGTACTCGGCCGGCGCCGTGATCACATCCCCGCGCGCTTCGAAGATCGCCCGCTGTCCGGTCGGCGAGACCGAAGCCCAGTTGATCAGCGATTCGACTTTTTCGGTTCGCGGGCGGAGCGTCTGTGAATCGGTCACCACCGTCACCGGCACTTCGGTCGTCTTCTCCGACGCGAGATCGAGCAGGTACAGCCGGCCGCCGGCCTGGAAGACGATCGCTCCGGATCCGATCGATGGAAACGTGATGTCGAAGCTCGTGAGCGAAGTGACCTGCCGGACCTTTCCGCTCGACACGTCCTCGGCCCAGATGTTGTTGCGCGCGATCTTTCCGCGATCCGAGATGAAGTACAGCGTGTTGGTGTCCTGCCACATCGGCTGCGCGTCGTTCGCCGGATCGTTCGTGACATTCCGCGACGCGTAGCTCTGCAGATCGAACAGCCACAGATCGGGCGACCAGCCCCCGCGGTAGCGCTTCCAGGTGCGGAAGTCCTGCGACATCGGCATGTAGACGAACTGCTTGCCGTCCGGTGAGAACGTGCCGAATTCGCCGTACGGCACCGGCAGCTTTTCGGGCAGCCCGCCGTCCACGCTCACGAGATAGAACTGATTGAATCGCTGTCGGCCGCTCTCGCGGCTCGACGCGAACAGCACGCGCTTGCCGTCCGGGTGCCAGCCGAGGACGCGGTCGTCCATCGGGTGATGCGTGAGCCGCACCGGCTCGCCGCCGGCTGCGGAGACGACGTACACGTCGACGTTGCCGTCATAGTTGGCGCTGAACGCGATGCGCGTGCCGTCGGGAGAAAAGCGCGGGAAACTCTCCTCGCCGCGTGGGGAGCTGAGACGCGTCGCCGCGCCGCCCGCCCGCGGGATCACCCAGATATCGCCGGCGTACACGAACGCGATCTGCGTCGCCGAGACCGTGGGATACCGGAACATGCGCGCGTCGGTTCGCGCCGAGACGACGCCGAGACCGGCCCCGGCAACGAGCGCCGCGACGGCACAAATGAAAAGTCGCCACTGAGACATGGATTCTCCTGTTAGATCCGCGCTCGGATTCTAACGCCTGGATGGAGAGTCCGGATCTTGGTGGGACGAGTGGTGGGGTCGAGTGCCAAAAGCTCACATGAAGGACATGAAGAGCGTGAAGGTCATGAAGAAGAGCCTTTCTTTATGTTGTTCGTCTCCTTCATGTCCTTCATTTCCTTCATGACCTTCATGTGTTCTTGTGACAGCGTGGGGTCGCTGCCGCCAGCGAGAGCTCACTTGACACCGAATTCCAGAAAGAACTGCCGCGTCAAGAAATCATGCGCCTGCACCAGCCGATAGCCAGCCTCCGACAGCTCACGCTCCACCTGCTGGCGATCCGGAATGTCCATCGCCATCTGACCCGCAGTGAAATCAACGATGACGAGCCGGCCGCGCGGCTTGAGCGACGAGCGGAGCCGGGTGAAATACGCGACACGATTCTCGATGTGGTGATACGTGTTGCTGAGAAAAATCACGTCGGCCGACGCTGTGGGGATCGCCGGATCGTCGGCCTTGACCAGGCGCGCCTCGTAGTTGGCGAGCCCGAGCGACGCCGCATCCTGCTTGAGGGCGTCGATCGCGCCTGGATTGATGTCGAGCCCGATCGCCCGGCCGGTAGGACCAACCACTCGCGCAAACCGCCGCGTGAAGACCCCTGATCCTGCTCCGAGATCGACGACCGTCATGCCCGCACGAAGCTGCAGTGCTGCCACCACATCATCGGGCTTCCGCCAGACGTCGTCAGCCGCGTGATCGTGGACGGGTTCCGGCGGCGCGTCCACCGTGGCGCCAACCGGCGTCAGCACGACCAGGTACTCCGGCGCCATCGTCCCGGCGCGCGTGAACTGCTCTTCGAAGCGGACGATCGCGAAGCCGGCCTGAAGCGCGTCCTGTTGCACGAAGTGCGGCGCGAGCTGGTGGCGATTCTCCTGAACCTCACGCGCGACATTGCGCTGGGCATTGATCACCGATTCGAGGATGACCAGACGGCCGCCCGGCTTGAGCGCAGCTTTGATCGCCGCAAGCATGGCCTGATGCTCGCGCATTTCGTGGTACGCGTTGACGATGAGTGCGGCGTCGAGCGTGCCGGGCGTCAATCGCGGGTCGGACGGCGCCCCGAGGATCGCGTCGACATTGGTCAGCCCCGCGTCGGCGACGCGTCGCCCCAGCCGGTCGAGCGCGTTCTTCGAAATGTCGACGGCGTAGACGCGTCCGTCCGCGCCGACCGCTTTTGCGAGTCGCGTCGTAAAAAAGCCATCGCCGGCGCCCACGTCGGCGACACGCGATCCTGGCCCGATCCCGAGCGCCGCGATTACGTCCGGTACGCGCTGCCACGACTCCCGGCCGCTCTCGCCGCCTCCCATCTGTGGCGGTTGAGGCGACGCAGTCGCCGCGGGGTCCGTGCGGGCACTCTGCGACGTGACCACCGGCCGGCCTGACTCGGCCCATCCTTCGTAGCCGCCGGTCAATGCGCGAACGTTCGCGACGCCCAGCTCGCGGAACCGCGCGGCCGCGCGCATGCTGCTTTCCTCTTGCGGACAGCTGCAATACGTCACGACAGCCTTCGTCGTGGTCTTGAGCTCCAGTCCGACTTCGCGCCACAGTTCGGGCGGCGCGAGTCGTGCACCCGGCAGGTGCCCTTGCCGGTACAACTCCGGCTCGCGGACATCTACGACAATGACTGCGTCGCGATCGAGAAGCGCGCCGAGCTCCGAGGCAGCAATGCGCAGCTGCTGGACATCGGTGGAGAATGAGGCGCCCTGGAGCGCCGGCACGAACCCGGAGATCGCGAGAAGGACGAGAAGGAGCTGGAGTGAAAGACGTCGTCGCATGACTGCTCTCCTTGCCGAGAGCCTAGAAAAGCGCCGAGGAACCGGGGTGGAACCTGCGCAAGAAATTCGTCAGAAGTGCGTGAGGTTCATCGTTTTCTGACGTTCCTTTGACGCTCGAGGGACCTTTCCGGCGCCTCTCACGTCCTATGATCGGGAAACCCATATGAACGGCCCGGGACGAATTGCTCGGTCGTCAGGATCCCCGCTGGCGATCGTTCTTCTCGGGCTTGCCGTGCTCGTCACGGCCGGCCTCTCGTGGGAGGCATTCCGGAATGCGCGCAGCGCGCGGGCGACAGCCGAGAGCGTGCTCCGCGATTACGCGTCATTTGCCGCGGTCCAGTTCGCGCGCGAGACGCAGGCCAGACTCGATCCGGCGGCTTCAGCGGGCTTGAGCGCGGTGCGCCACCGCGCCGAGGGCCACACCGGCGATCTCGTCCGTCCAGGCGCGCGCGACTGCGACTGCGCGCCACCCGCCGCGACGCAGACGACGTTCATCCTTGGCGAGACGGGACCTGCCTTCGTCGACGGACGGCCGCTCGATCCGGCGCTCGTCACGTCACTCGTCGCCGAACTGCCGACCCGCCGGACGATCCGGCATTCGATTCGTGTGCTCGACGACGGCCGGCTGCTCGTGACGGCTGGGGCCATGCAACAGGGGCAGCCGGTCCTGCTGGGATTCATTGCGGGTCCATCGTTCCTCAAGGACGTCTTCGAGCGGGTGCTCTCCGAAGCCGCGCTCCTGCCCGGCAGTCTCGTCTCGGCGAAAAACACGCGGCAGGTGCTGACGTTGCGCGTCATCGACGGCGCAGGCCGGCAGCTGTACCGAACCGACGATGAGTGGTCGGCGTTGACCGGTCGAGCCAATTTCCCGTCATCGTTCGGCACGCTTCTGGTCGCAACCGCCGTGAAGCCTGCGCGCGCCGGCGAGCTCGTGATCGGCGGACTGCCGGAAAACAGGTGGCCCGTGGTCGTCGGCCTGCTCGTGCTCGCTGCCGGACTCGTGACCGCCGCGGCCGTGCAGCTTCGCCGCGAAGTCCGGTTCGCGCGCGAACGCGCGGACTTCATCTCCGGCGTCTCGCACGAGCTGCGTACGCCGCTCGCGCAAATCCGCCTGTTCGGCGAAACACTTCTGCTGGGGCGCGTCCGGTCGCAGGAGGAGGCGCACCGCGCCGCACAGGTGATCGTCCAGGAATCGCGCCGCCTCAGTCAGATGGTCGACAACGTCCTGCTCTTCTCGCGGTCGGACCGGCAGGCCCTGACGATTCGCCGCGAGCCAGTGGACGTCGTCGCGCTGGTCGCCGACGTCGTGGGCGCGTTCAGACCGCAGGCGTCATCGAAGCAGATGACCATCGACGTCGAAGCCGGCGGCGTCCCGCGATCCGTGCTCGCGGATCCCAATGTCATCAGGCAGGTCCTGCTCAACCTGCTCGACAACGCGGCCAAGTACGGCGTGCGCGGCCAGCGCATCGCCGTTCGTCTCACCGGGACTCCCGAATCCGTGTCACTCAGCGTCGAAGACGAAGGTCCCGGAATCGCTGAGGCCGACCGCAGCCGGATCTGGGAACCGTTCTGGCGCGCGCCTGGATCGGCTGAAGGCGGAACGGGTCTCGGACTCGCGATCGTGCGCGATCTGGTGACGCTGCACGGCGGAACGGCGGCCGTCGAGCGTGCGGATGTCCACGGCGCCAGGTTTGTCGCGACGTTCAGGACGCCGCAGGCCGATGTCGCTGCTGCGACTCCCGACGGACGGCCGGTGGATCAGCCGGTATGACCCGGATCCTGATCGTCGAGGACAACGCCGATCTTGCCGTCGGCCTCCGCAACAACCTGGAGATCGAAGGGTACGACGTGACGATCTCCGAGAACGGCGTCGTCGGACTCGATCACTTCCGGAATCAGCATCCGGATCTCATCGTCCTCGATCTGATGCTGCCCGAGCTGGACGGCTATCGCGTCCTCCATGAAATTCGATCGTCGGGTTCCGCGGTGCCGGTGCTGCTCCTCACCGCGCGATCCGAGGAGGCCGACAAGGTGCGCGGACTGCGGCTCGGCGCCGACGACTACGTCACGAAGCCGTTCGGCATCCTCGAGCTCCTGGCGCGCATCGAAGCGCTGCTGCGGCGGACGCGGCCGGCCGCGATGTACCGGTTCGGCACGATTGAAGTGGATGCCGCGCGCCGGACGGTCCGGCGCGACGGCTCACCGGTTCTGCTCACGCCGATGGAGTTCGACCTGCTTCTGGCGCTGCTCCGGCGGAAGGGCGAGGTCGTCTCGCGCATCGATCTTCTGCAGGACGTCTGGGGTCACGCGGCGGCCGTGCTCACGCGCACCGTCGACACGCATGTTGCCGAGCTGCGGCGCAAGCTCGAGCGGGATCCGGCCGCGCCGGAGTTCATCCTCACTGCGCGCAAGGCCGGGTATAGGCTGGAGATGAAATGACCTCGGAGGTCTTATGCAGCGTCCCGACAAGAGCGAGCATCACGAGTACTACACGAAATACATCGATCAGGTGCCTGACGGCGACATCCTCCAGATTCTGCGATCGGGCATCGAGGAAACCGCGGCGCTGTTGAAGGGCCGGCCGCCCTCCATCGCCGGCTACCGGTACGCACCGGATAAGTGGAGCGTCGCCGATGTGATTGCGCATCTGAGTGATTGCGAGCGGACGTTCGGGTTCCGCGCGTTCTGGTTCGCGCGGAAGGGCGCCGGCGAACTGCCCTCGCTCGATCAAGACCCGTTTGCCGCCGAAGCACACGCCTCGGCGCGGTCGCTGGAGAGTCTGATGGCCGAGTGGCGCGCCGTCCGGGCGTCGAACCTCACGCTCTTCGCGGCGATCGACGACGACACCTCGATGCGGACGGGCGTCGCGAGCGGGAACCGGATCACGGTGCGCGCCCTGGCGTGGATCATCGCCGGACACGAAATCCATCACCGGAAGGGATTGAAGGACCAATATCTGGCCCGGATGCCGGCGGCATCGTAGCGGCCGAGTGACGTCAGCGCCGCAGGAGACTTTCCGCGAGGGGCGCGGCGTTTTTCTCGGAGACGCAGCCGGACGCGGCTGGCATTCGGTTTGCTCCGAACTCCATGGGAGAACATGGCCACGCTGTTTCCCAGCGCGGCGGGGCGCACCGAACGCCGGCTGACCCCGCGCGTCCGGGTCCAGCATCGCCTGCTCGGATCCTTCACCACGAGTCCGGCGCCGGTTCTGATCCGTAACATCAGCCTTGGCGGTGTGCTCGTCGAAAGCTCCGAGTCCTTTCAGGTCGGCGCCGTCCACCAGTTCCGTATCGGTACCGACGACACCGAAGCGGCGCCAGCGCCGCTCGCCGCGGAAACCATCTACTGCCAGGGCCACCTGACGCCAGATGGCGATGTCCGGTTCCTCGCCGGCTTCAAGTTCCTTCGCCACCAGGAAGAGATCGCTCAGCTAATTGGTGATGGGCAATCGGTAATCGGGTAATTGGGAAAAGAGCATCATGCTCTTGATCCCCAGTACCAGTTACCGATTACCAATTACCAATGCACGCGTGCTTCAGTCGTACTCGACGTACGCGTCGTCGACGAAGCAGTACAGCCATTTCTCGCCCGGCTCGGCGGAAGCGACGACGGGATGACCATCGGCGCGAGCGTGATGGCTCGCGTGCCGGTTGGGCGAGGAATCGCAGCAGAGCGTCACGCCGCACGACTGACAGGTGCGCAGATGGACCCAGCGCGCGCCGATCTTGACGCATTCGGCGCATTCACGCCGCTTCGCGTGCTTCACGTCCTCGATGGCGTCGATGTGTGTGCAGGATTCAGCCACATCGGTCAGCGTATCATGGCGGGATGAACCAGGCCGACTGGCCGGCACTGCCGTACGACGAATGGAAGGACACGTACGGCACGCTGCACATGTGGGCACAGATCGTCGGCAAGATCGCGCTCGCGCAGGCCCCGCCGATCAATCACTCGTGGGCGGTCACGCTCCACGTGACGCCGCGCGGCCTCTCCACACGGACGCTGCCCCACGGCACTCGGGCGTTCACGATGGAGTTCGACTTCGTCGATCACGTCCTGATCATCCGCGCGTCCGACGGGATGACGAACACGATCGTGCTCGCGCCGCGGACCGTCGCGGATTTCTATGAGGAAGTGTTGCGGACGCTCGCCGGGATGCAGTTGCCGGTCCGCATCTGGCCGGTCCCTGTCGAGGTGCCGTCGCCGGTGCGGTTCGACCAGGACACCGTGCATCACTCGTACGAACGCGCGTACGTCGAACGCTTCTGGCGAATTCTGGTGCAGGTCGAGCGCGTGTTCACCGAAGCGCGCTGCTCCTTCCTCGGCAAGATCAGTCCGATCCACTTCTTCTGGGGCGGATTCGATCTCGCCGTGTCACGGTTCAACGGACGACTGGCGCCGTCGCGTGAAGGGCCCGCCTTCATGCGCGAGGCCTACTCGCACGAAGTCATCAGCCACGGATTCTGGCCGGGCAGCGCGCCGGTGCTCGAGCCGTCGTTCTACGCCTACGCCGTGCCCGAACCGGCAGGACTGAAAGAGGCGCGCGTGCAGCCCGCCGCGGCGTACTACCACCGTGAGCTCGGTGAGTTCCTGCTGCCGTACGACGCGGTGCGCACAGCGTCGAATCCCGAGGCAGCGATCTGGGAATTCATCGATTCCACGTATCGTCAGGCCGCCACGCTTGGCGGTTGGGATCTCGGCGCGCTCGACCGCCGAAAGCAAATTTGAAACCTCACTTATGTGCGCGTTTTCGTCGCGTGAAATACCACTCGCCGGTTCGATCACATCGCACAAAATTGAAATCGATTGAGCTGTAATGCAGGGGCGCGACGAGCCGATAGATTCGACGTGGATCCTACGACCCTCTTTGCCCGCGAACCGTTACCTGGTGTGAAAGTTTCGCAGACCCCGCCGGCGTCCCCGGCGCCGCCGGCTTCGGCGACGTCCGCCGCTGCTGCGGTTCCTGCCATGCCGTATCCCGGTCAGCTGCCGCCGTGGGTGACGGCCGAACTGCCGCCGCAGTACGCGGAGCTGGCGCACCGAATTGCCGCCATCCACGCCGAGGCACGACAGTACGAAGACATCGCGGGCGTCGTCTGGCAGACGGGCCAGCCGCTCGTGTCGGCCGTGGGCAATCTGTTTGCCGCGATGCGGTTCGAGACCGAAGTGAAGGACGGCACAAGCTACGACGTCTGCGTGCAGCTCGACAGCAGCCGCCGACTCCTTATCGTCGTCACCGGCGGACGGGAAGCGATTCAAAGGAAGTCACCGCAGATTGCGCGGATCGTCCAGACGCTTCAAGAGGACGCCGGCAATCAGGACCGCGTTGTCCTGGCGGCCAATGCGTTCTGCGATACGCCCGTGCCAGCGCGACAGGATCCGGTGGCCTCCGACGCATTGCGGATCATTCAGGGACTCGGCGCCAACTTCGTGGCGACATCGACGCTGCTCGGCCTCTGGAAGTACGGGCTGACCGACACGGCCAGTGCCAAGAAGAGCGTCATGAGGCTTCACGCGCAGGACGGCGGAATATTCAGGTAACGACATTCCGTAGGGCGGACTGGTTTCCAAGTCCGCCGCGCGCGGGGCGGACTTGGAGTTCAGTCCGCCCTACGTACGTACCCCGGTTCAGTAAATAGACCTTCCTGATCTGCCGTATCCATGTCGGTGTCGAGGTTGCAGCCCCCCACCGGTCGTGGTATACGTGCGGCCGACCGTCAGTCTTTCGAGGAACCTTCCATGCCGACATTCTCCTGGAGCCGGGTTCGCGTCTGCGCGAGCACCATTCTTTTTTCACTGATCGCCTTCGTCTCGATCAGCGCGCTGGCGCAACGCGGCGGCGGCGGTGGCGGGAACACCGGACCGCAGCCGACACAGCCGGTTGGCGCACCGCGGTTCGAGTACGTCGGGCCGACCAGCGCCGGCCGCATTTCGGCGGCAGCCGCAGTCGCCGGCAAGCCCGGCGTCTACTACGCCGGCGCGGCGTCGGGCGGCGTCTGGAAGAGCACCGACGGCGGCGTCACCTGGAAGCCGACGTTCGACAACGAGACGTCGCAGGCGATCGGCGCGCTCGCCGTGTCGCCCAGCAACCCGAACGTCGTCTGGGCCGGCACTGGCGAAGCATGGGCCGTGCGCGACATGGACATGCAGGGCGACGGCATCTACAAGTCGACCGACGCCGGCGAGACGTGGACGAAGATGGGACTCCCCGACACCGGACGCATCGGCACCATCGTCGTGCATCCCACGAATGAAAACATCGTCCTCGTCTGCGCGCTCGGACGTGCGACGGGACCGCAGAAAGAACGTGGCGTGTTCCGGACGGAAGACGGCGGAAAGACCTGGCAGCAGTCGCTCTTCGTCGACGAGAACACGGGCTGCTCGGGTCTGCAGTTATCGCAGAAAGATCCGAACGTCGTGATCGCGGGCACCTGGGAAATCGAGCTCAAGACGCACTATCTCTACAGCGGCGGCATGGGCAGCGGCATTCACATTTCCCGCGACGGCGGCAAGACGTTCACGAAAGTCACCGCGCCCGGCCTTCCAAAATCGCCGTACGGCAAGACCGACGTCGCCATCGCGCCGTCGGACGGCAACCGGATGTATGCGTTGATCCAGACTGGCGCCGACAGCGTCAAGGGGATGCCGTCGCAGGCGCAGGGATCGGTGTGGCGATCGGATGACGGCGGCAAGACCTGGAACAACGTGAGCTGGGATCGACGGTTGATCGGCCGTGCCGGCTATTACATTCGCATTCGCGTATCGCCCGATCAGCCGGATCACGTCCTCATCGCCAACAGCTCGCTGTGGCGATCGCGGGACGGCGGAAAGACGTGGCAGAGCGGCGGTGGCGGGTGCGGCGATTGTCACGACATCTGGTGGGACACGACCGCCAGTCTGCCCGGCCATTACATCGTCACCGGCGATGGCGGCATGGGCATCTTCGGATCGCCCGCGAATCCGGGCGGCAACACCGGCGTCTCGCTGCCGATCGGTCAGATGTACCGCGTCACGGTCGATCAGCGCAGCCCGTACTGGGTCTACGGCAGCCGGCAAGATGACGGCAGCATGCGCATCGCGAGCAACCGGCCGATCGTGCCGGCCAACGTGCCGTCGTACGCGCCAGCGACTCCCCCGCCTGGAGCCCAGCCTGCGGCCGGCGGGGGCGGCGGGCGCGGTGGTGGTGGACGCGGCGGCGGACGTGGCGGTGGCGCGGGAGGCGCGGCCGGCGGAGCCGCCGGTGCGGGTGGTGCTGGCGCAGCGCGCGGCGGTGGTGGCGGCGCCGGTGAGGCTCCCGAAGTTGAAGGCGGCGGTGGCGGCCGTGGCGGTGGGCGCGGCGGCGGCGCGCAGGCCGGCCCCGCGCAGGAGAACATGCCGTCCTGCGAATCCGGCTATACCTATCCCGAACCGAACAACAGCCGGTTCGTCTGGGGCACGTGCTACGCCGGACACGTCGCAACGTACGACGAAATCAGCGGGCAGCGTCGATCGGTCAGCCCGTGGATGCACACGCTCGACCACGATCCGGTTGGTCTCAAATATCGCTGCCACTGGTCGCCGCCGCTGGCAATCGATTGGTTCGACAACTCGGTGTATTTCGGCTGTCAGCTGATTCTCCGCACGCGCGATCGCGGCCAGACCTGGGAAGAAATCAGCCCCGATCTGTCCACGAACAGCCGAGTCGTCTTCTCGGGCGGCGTCGTCGGCGACAACCTCGGACAGTTCTACGGATCCGTCGTTTCTGCGATCGCTCCGTCCCGCACGCAGCAGGGCGTGATTTGGGCAGGCACCAACGACGGCAAGGTCTGGATCACCCAAAACGCCGGCAAGAGCTGGACTGACCTGACGAAGAACGTGAATATGCCGCCGTGGGGCATCGTGCGCCGCATCGACTCGTCGCACCACGATCAGGCGACGGCCTACATGGCGGTGGACTACCACCTCGTCGATCAGCGCGATCCATATCTGTTCAAGACGACGGACTTCGGCAAGACATGGACGCGGCTCGACGCCGGTCTCCCCAAGGGGCATCCGCTCGACTACGCGCTTTCGATCGCGGAGAGCCCGCAACAGCGCGGCATGTTGTACGCGGGCACCGGTCACGGGTTTTTTTATTCGCGCGACGATGGCAAGACGTGGACGCAGTTCAAGGACAAGCTGCCGGCCGCGCCCGTGACGTTCATTGAAGTACCGAAGAACGCGCCGGAAGTCGCGGTGGCGACCTACGGCCGCGGTCTCTGGATCCTGCGCGACGTCTACCAGCTCGAGCAGGGCCCGGCGCCGGCGCAACCGGCCGAGCTTCAGCTTTACAAGCCGCGTCCGGGCATTCGCTCGGCGAACGGCGGCAGCGCGACGTTCGTGTTCTCGCTGAGCGCCGCCCCCACCGCGCCGATCAGCGTCGACATTCTCACCGACACCGGATTGGTGCTGGACACGATGCAGGTCACGGGCCGCCAGGGTCTCAATCAAACGACCTGGGACATGCTGCTCTCGGCAGCGGTACGCCCCGTCCTTCGGTCGCTGCCGCCCGACAACCCGCACATCTGGGAGGAAGGACGATTCCAGAACCGGGAGCGACCCGTTACCCATTGGGGCCTT
>Ga0114129_10000093_pt1 | contig 85690 bp, 77 predicted proteins | sample RhiMetdeltSRZDD1_FD_80071 | JGI IMG/M metagenome (GOLD analysis project Ga0114129, IMG submission 80071) | Populus rhizosphere microbial communities from Tennessee, USA - Rhizosphere MetaG P. deltoides SRZDD1 (version 2) (version 2) | ecosystem: Host-associated > Plants > Roots > Rhizosphere >... | reverse complement strand
GCGCCACCGGCGCCCGCACCACCAGCACCGCCGCCGGCGCCCGCGCCACCGGCACCCGCGCCACCGGCGCCCGCACCACCGGCACCCGCGCCACCGGCACCCGCGCCACCGGCGCCCGCGCCGCCGCCCGCACCACCAGCGCCGCCGCCCGCACCACCAGCGCCGCCGCCCGCACCACCAGCGCCGCCGCCACCTGCACCACCGCCCCCGGCACCACCTCCGCCCCCGCCGCCACCTCCGCCTCCGCCAGCGGCAGCGATGAGGACCGGTCCGTCATTAGAGGTTGAGAGGGGGGAAGTCGAGAGCGCTTGGGAAGTCGACAGGGCGTGCGCGATGCTGACTGTGGTCAGGCCTGCTCCGATCGCGAGGATGAGCGCGACGAGCACGGAAATGAGCCGGTTCGCGAGGCCCACGGCGCCGCGCAAAATCAGCAAGCGGTATGCCGCCGACTCATGCGAATGGTCAAACCAAAGACCGGTAGGCGTGTGCTCCAGCTGGACTAATCGACTGGGTCATCGGCGCGCTCGAGGATTCGATAGAGCGTCCGGCGGTCGATGTCAAGCAGTTCAGCGGCGCGCACTTTGTTGCCTCCGGCTTCATCGAGCACGAGCGCCACGTACCAGCGCTTGAGCTCTTCCAGCGTCATTCGCTTCGCCGGCAGCTCGGGCGCGCGCGCGGTCTGCGCGCGGACGTCCGCCGGAAGATCCTCGGGCAAGAGCAGCGGTGAGCGCGCGAGCGCCACAGCGCGCTCGAGCGCGTGCTCGAGCTCGCGGACGTTGCCGGGCCAGGTGTACGCGCGAAGCGCATCGAGCGTGCCGGGCGCGAAGCCTTCGATGACCTTGCCCGCGGCGGCCGCGTACTTGCGCGCGAAGTGCTCCGCGAGCACGGCCACGTCGTCGCCGCGCTCGCGCAGCGCCGGCACCTCGATCATGACGCCGTTGAGGCGATAGTACAGATCCTCGCGGAAATGTCCGTCCTCGACGCGCTTTCGTAGGTCGCGATTCGTCGCGGCGACCAGCCGAATGTCGACGGGAATCGCCTCGTTGCCGCCCACGCGTCGCAGCACGCGATCCTGAAGAACGCGCAGAAGCTTGGCTTGCAGCGCCCCCGACAACTCCGACACCTCATCCAGGAAGCACGTGCCGCCCTGTGCGGTCTCCAGCAGGCCACGCCGCGTGGTGACGGCGCCCGTGAACGCTCCGCGCTCGTGGCCGAACAGCTCGGATTCGAACAGCGGCTCGGGAATCGCGGCGCAATCGATCACGACGAACGGGCGTTCGGCGCGGGGGCCGGCGTAGTGGATCGCGCGCGCCACCAGCTCCTTGCCCGTCCCCGTCTCGCCCTGGATGAGCACCGTCGTGTCCGGCGCCGCCACGCGCGCGATCAGCTTGTAAATCGCGACGATCTCCGGCGAGTGGCCGACGAGGCGATCGGCATCGAACCGCTCGCGCAGCTCGCGACGGTACCGTTGGTTGTCTCGGGCCAGGCGCTGCACCTCGAGCGTGCGGCGCACGGCGCGCTTGATCTCGTCGAGGCGAAACGGCTTGCTGAGGTAGTCGTAGGCACCGCGCCGGATCGCCTCGATCGCGGTGTCCATCGCCGCGAACGCCGTGAGGATGAGCACCGCCGGCGCGGGCTCACGCGCGACGAGACGCTCGAGCACGGCCAGCCCGTCGGCGTCGGGCATGCGCAGATCGACAAGCGCCACGTCGAACAGCTCGCGCTCGGCGAGCGCGATCGCCTCGCTGCCGCCGGCGGCGGCGCGCACACGGTAGCCTTCGCGCTCCAGCACCTCGACGAGCAGGTCGCGGGCGACGGCGTCGTCATCGGCCACGAGCACGATGGGCGGGGACGAGCTCATTGCGCGGCACGCTCGACGGGCAGCGTCACACGGAACATGCTTCCACGCGCCGGCTCGCTCACGACGTCGATGCGGCCGCCGTGATCGTGCACGATCTGCGCGCAGATGAACAGCCCGAGCCCGGTGCCGCGGTGCGGCTCCTTGGTCGTGACGAATGGATCGAAGATTCTCTTGAGCTCCGTCGCGGGGATGCCGCAGCCCGTGTCGGCGACCTCCAGCTCGACCTCGGCGCCGTGCGCGCGCGTGGCGACATGGATGACGCCGCCGGGCGATGTGGCGTCGAGCGCGTTGGTCAGCAGATTGAGGAGCACCTGCTGGAGCTCGCTGCGCTGGCCGAGCAGCCGGGGCGCAGCGGGATCCGGCTGCACCTTCAGCTCGAGCCGGGCGGCCGCCAGGGCCGGCCGCACCAGCTCGATGGTCTCCTGCACGAGGCCGTTGACATCCACCCGCACCAACGGCTGCGGCGAGCGGCGGGTGAGGTCGAGGAGCCGATCGATGATCTCGCGCAGACGACTCAGCTGACTCTCGATCACGCGCAGGCGGCGCTCGATCGTCTCAGAGACGCTGCCGGCCGGCAGATCCTCGCGCAGCAGCTCGAGATGTCCCATGACCGAGTGCAGTGGTGTGCCGATCTCGTGGGCGACCTCCGCCACGATCCGACCCGACAACGCGAGACGCTCGGCGTGGCTCAGATCGCGCTGCATCGCGAAGAGGCGCTCGCGGGCGCGCGCGATCATGTCGTTGAACTGGCGCGCCATCGCGCCGAACTCGTCGTCCGACGTCACCGCGACCGGCTCGGCCTCCGCGCCGCGCATCGCCCGCACGAACCGCTCGATGGGCCGGTTGACGACGGCGTTCACGGCCAGCGTCATGAGCGAGCCCATCACGATCACCGAGATCGCCGTGAGCCAGAGCGCGGCCGAACGGCTGCGCGTCTCGCGGTCGTCGAAGCGCGCCAGCGCGAAGCGGGCGGCGACCGCGCCCGCGACGGCGCCGTCGAGATGGATCGGCGCCATCACTTCCCACGAGCGACCGCCGGCATCGGCGAGCAGGCGAGACACGACCGCGCCGCCGCGGACGACGTCCTCGTCGGCCGCCGTGAACGGGAGCCGAAGCCCTGGCTCGCTGGTCGCGACGACCGCCGCGCTGTGGGGCGGCAGCCGGACGATGTCGAGCTGCAAGACGCTGCGCCGCACGGCCATGATCTGGTGGATCTTGCGATCGATCAGCGCGCCGCCTTCGAGCTCGTGGTGATCGCCGATCGTGGCGGCGATTTCACGCGCGAAGATCACGGCGCGCTCGCGCAGATCCTCCTCGCGCCACGTGCGTGACAGGTGCAGCTGCACCGCGGTGAACGTGAAAGAGACGACGACGAGGATGAGCAGGCTCAACAGCACCAGCTTCTGACGCACACCCAGGCGCATGGTGCGCCCGGTGTATCACAGCGCGGCGGCCTCGGGAAGTGAGGCGGAACGCCCCACACGATCAATTCCGCCACACACGCGCAAGCTCGCGATCGCCCCGCGCGCGGCCAAGCACGCGAACTATCGATTGTTCGGGAGCGCGGACGTGTGGCCTCCGCCTTGCTCAGCGACGGCGGCTTTCTCATCACGCAGTCGAAAGGAGTCCCATTGATGGGGCGTGTTGCATTCGTGCTCAGCGTCGTTCTCGCGCTGGTCCTGGCCGTCGCCGGGCCGTCGTCAGCGTTCCAGTGCCCGAAGCTCATCCAGAAGGTGAACGAGGAGGCGGGCAACCGCCTCGACGAACCCGCGTACAACGCCCGGCAGCTGGCCGAGGAGGCCGACGCGCTGCACAAGGCGGGCAAGCACGCGGAAGCCGAGGCGAAGGCCAAGGAGGCTCTCAAGCAGCTCGGCATGTAGCGGTTGCGGCGAGGGCGTGGTATCCACATCGTCGTGGCCGACGACCTGGAACGCGCCCTCGCCACCGTCCGCGGCTGGATCGACGCCGCGCGGCGGGTCGTCGTCCTCACCGGCGCCGGCATCTCCACCGACTCCGGCATCCCCGATTTCCGCGGCCCTCAAGGTCTCTGGACCCGGAATCCCGAGGCCGAAAAAATGGCGACGATCCATCACTACGTGGCTGATCCCGAGGTGCGCAAGCGTGCGTGGCGCACGCGCGTGGAGTCGCCCATGCACGACCGTGAGCCCAACGACGGTCATCGGGCGCTGGTCGCCCTCGAGCGCCGGGGCATCCTCGACACGCTCATCACGCAGAACGTGGACGGGCTGCACCTCGAGGCGGGCTCCGCACCCGAGCGCGTGATCGAGATCCATGGCACGTCGCGCGAGGTCGTGTGCCTGTCGTGCGGCGAGCGCGCACCGATGGAGCGCGCGCTGGCACGCGTGCGCGCGGGTGAGGCCGATCCCGCCTGCCGCAGCTGTGGCGGAATCCTCAAATCGGCCACGATCTCGTTCGGCCAGGGACTCGTGCAGAAGGACCTCGAGCGCGCCGGCGACGCGGCGCGCCGGTGCGACCTGATGATGGCGATCGGGACGAAGCTGTCCGTCTACCCGATCGCCGGCGTGGTGCCCGTCGCCAAGGATGCAGGAGCGCGCGTGGTCATCCTGAACGCCGAGCCGACGGAGATGGACTCGCTCGCCGACGTGGTGTTGCGCGGCTCGATCAGCGCGCTGCTGCCGCGGCTGGTTTGACCCTTCCCGCGACCGCGCGAACGCGCCGCGGCGCCGCCACCCAGATCGCAATGACAGACAGCGCGCAGGCGCCGATGGCGAGCAGCCACGCCGCCGCGTACGATCCCGTTCGGTCGTAGATCGCGCCCGCCACCCACGGCCCGAAGCCGGCCCCGGCGTTCGCGCCGAGCGTCAGCGTGCCGAAGATCGTCCCGTGGTGGCGTCCGTGGAAGATCTCGGCTGGGATCGCGCCGAACACCGATGCGAGGCCGTAGCCGAGGAGTCCCTGCGAGGCGACCATGACGTAGAGCAGCCCCCCAGAGGGATGGAGGGGCAGCAGCAACAGCGATGCGTAGCAGATCGCGAAGCCGACACCGCCGAGCGTCCATGCCCATTCGCGTCCGATCCGATCGGAGAGCCACCCGAGCACGATCTGCCCGATGATCCCCGTAAGCCCGACGACGCCGAGCGCGTACGCGGCGCGTTCGCGATCGAAGCCGATGTCGAGCAGATATTTCGTCTGATGAGCCTGCACCATGTACCAGGCCAGCAGCGCAGCGAAGAAGCCGATGAAGAGCCACCAGAATCGCGCCGTGCGCGCCGCCCGACCGAGCGTCCAGTCCACCGAGGCCCACGCGCGATCGACCACGTTGTCGACTGGGCCGCGGCCGGCGGCCCCGGCCGCCGCGTCGCCGTCCGGCGTCAGACCCATGTCCTCGGGACGTCGTCGCGGCAACGTGAGGTTCAACGGCAGCAGCACGACGACGAGCAGCGCCGCGAGCGCCCAGCACGCGGCGCGCCAGCCCGAGGCGGCCATGAGATGGCCGAGCCAGGGGAAGAGCAGCATCGAGCCGATGCCGACCCCGGAGAACGCGATGCCGACGGCGAGCCCGCGGCGCCGCACGAACCAGTGCGGCAAGAACAGCGAGTGGCCGATGTAGGTCATGAAGATCGAGCCGCCGCCCACGAGCGCGCCGAGCGTGACGTGCAGATGCCACGGCCGGCTCGTGAGCGGCGCCAGCACCAGGCCGAGGCTCGTGATGACGATGCCGATGGGAATCACGAGGCGTGGGCCCCAGCGGTCCATGGCCAGGCCGAGGAACGGAACGTACGCGGTCGCAACGAGGAAGCCAACGGAAAAGGCGCCGGCGGTGACGGCACGGTCCCAGCCGAACTCGGCGAGGATCGGCGGAAACAGAAGCGAGAACGCGGTGCGCGTGTTCACGCCGATCCCCATCGTCACGAAGGCCACGGCGACGACGACCCAGCCATAGAAAAACGGCAGGCGACGGGCGTCGATCACGCGAAGCGCCAGCCGTCGAGCGCGCGCGGCACGGCCGGGACGATCGTCTGCGGCAGGTCTTCGGGTGCGAGCACGCCGAGCGCGATGAGCGGTGCGACGCCCGGAGTGCCTGCGACGACCGCCGGCATCCCCGTCAGACGCCGCGCGAGCGCACGCGCTTGCGCGGGCATCCAGGCGGCTCCCTCCGGCGTTCGCAGGCGAAAGCGCCGGCGCGTGCGATCCAGCGCGCCGGCCGTCACCGGCACCTGCGTCCACAACCACCGCGGATCGCGGCGCGGTCTCGGCCACGCGCGTCCGGAGGCAACGTCCCACGGCGCGCCGGGCGCGCGCGTGCGTCGTCGCGACCACGTGAGTGACAGGGCGAGCGAGCGGCCGTGGCAGACGACGGCGTGCGGAATGCGCGGCGGCAGGTAGAGCAGCGACCCTGGCGGCAGCTGCAGCGTGCGCCAGCCGTGGCCCCCGGCACGCCGCGTGTCGAGATCGAGCGGCGTGCGCGGCGTGACGGCCGGACCGAGCGTGACCGTACGACGGCCCTCGAGCTGGATCCAGAACGCGTCCACGTCGCCGTCGTGGTGCAGTCCAAGGCCCTCGCGGCCCCGCCCCTGGACGAAGAACAAGAACGACGCCTCCTCGGCGCGCGGGCCGAGCACGTGCTCGCGAAGCGCGACCATGACCCGGGCCACGCGGGGCAGCACCTGATGCGCCTGGGGAACGTAGATCGTCGCGCCGCGCGCCAGCGCGCCGGACAGACGCCGACGATCGCCGGTGCGATCGTAGCGGCGCTCGAGCGCGATCTGAAACGGCACACCGGCGCGCGTGAGCGCCACGGCGGCGGCGAAGCGCGGCGCGAGCGTGCGCCACGCATCGTCACGCGCGGGCAGGAGCGCGACGCGCCGGTTGAGCACATGTCGCGTGAATCGACGCATGGCGGCGGGACCGGCGAACCATGACGCGAGCGGCGAGCGCAGGCGAGGCGTCAATCCGGCGACCGGGCGCGCGAGCGGCGGACGTGGATGACGACGTCGTGCACGCGCGTGCCGTCCAGCTCGATATCGACCTCGTAGCGCTCGATGTCCCAATGCCGCACGGTGGTGAGCCAGCCGACGTGCAGGCCACGCTCCGGACGGCGCCACGTGTCGCGATACACGAGGGTGCGACGCGCGCCGTCGGCGACACGATGATGTTGCTCGTCGGGCTGACCGCAGATGCGAACGACATCGTCGTATGTCGACTGGCCGGGCTTGATCTCCGACAGCCGCTCCGGCGTAAGCATGGGCGGCTCGCGCGTGTTCGGCCCGGCGGCCACGCGCAGGCGCGCACGTACCAGCGACGAAAGGCGGCCGCTGATCATCACCAATCCCGCCAGGTTGCCGAGGACGAGCAGCCCGAGTGAGATGAGCACGGGCCGCCATGCGAAAACGCCACGATAGTAGGCGTATTGCACCTTGAGCGTTTGCGGCGCGGCGTCGACCGTGTTGAGCGGCACTGAGACGGTTTCGGTGCCGGCCCGCAGCCGGCTGCCGCGCCGCACGGCGCCGGAGGGCTCGATCGCCTCGATGCGCAGGTGATCGGCGTCCGGGAAGTTGACGAGCAGGCGTGAGTACTCGCGCGCGAGGGGGACGATCCGGTCGCGATGCTCGTGATAGAGCGGATAGAACGTGATGGAGCCGACGTCGCCCCAGGACAGCGCGAGCGCGTTGCGACGGCCCCAGAAGACGTCCTCCAGCCACGTCGCCGGCTTGGGCGCAATCATGCCGCGCACGGGGAAGGTGAGGTTCAACACCCAGCGCTGGTCGCTGAGGTGCGGCGTGGGCGGAATCCAGATCAGCGCGCCTGTGCCCGCTTGTGGCGGCGCGTCGCGGCGCACGAAAGAGACGTAGGAGGCGCCCACGCCCAGATCTTCGGCCGGAGTTGGCAGTCCGAGCTGACTCTGGCTTCGCGCGCGCAGCATCAGCCGGCCCGAGCTCGTCGATGTGAAGCCGCGGGACTCGACGTAGTTGACCAGGGCCGGATCGACGCCGCCGGCCGCGGTGGCCGCGGCGATCTCCGCCGGCCAGAGCAGCCCGAGCGTCTGGTCATAGGGCCGGCTGCCTGGCGGCTGGACGAGATTCCATGTGACGCTGACGTGCACGGGCGCGGCGGGGTCACTGGGCGCGGTGGCGCCGACGAAGAGCGGGCCGATCGCGATGTCGGGCCGCGGCGTCGCCGAGACGAAGACCTGGGGCGCGACGTCGGTCGCCGGCATCGCCAGGAGGGCGACGCCAAGCACGAGGCCACCCCACGCGCGTCTCCTACTCCTGGTAGGGCGGCACATGGGCGTGATTGTACAATCCGGGCGCTGCCATGACGCCCGCGCTCGCCCGGAGCGATTCCGCCTGAGCCACGTCGGTCGCGCCGCGCGCCGTCGCGAGGATCCGCCGCTACTGCGCGGACAGGGGCGCTTCCTCGACGACCTGCGCCTGGACGGCGTCGCGCACGTCGTCTTCGTGCGCAGCCCGCACGCGCACGCGCGCCTGGCCTCGCTCGACGTCGAGGCGGCTCGCGGCGCGCCAGGCGTCGTCGCGGTGTTCACCGGCGCCGACGTGGACAAGTTCCCGCCGATCGGTATGGCTCGCGCCATCGACGGCATGGTCGTGCCGGAGATGTTCTTCGTCGCGGGGGACGTCGTGCGCTGTCAGGGCACGCCGGTGGCGATGGTCGTCGCCGATTCCGCCGCGCTGGGGCACGATGCGGCGGCGCTGGTGCGCGTGGAGTGGACGCCGCTGCCCGGCGCGGCCGAGGCCGACGCGGCCCTCGCGGCCGATGCACCGCCGATCGTCGGCCGGGCGGACAACCGCTGTTTCACGTACGCGGTGCGCGCCGGCGACACCGACCGCGCGTTCGCGAGCGCGCACCGCACGGTTGCGCTCGACGTGCGCCAGGCGCGGCTGGCCGGCGTGCCGCTCGAGCCGCGCGGCGTTGCCGCACGCTGGGACGGCGAGCGGCTGACCGTCTGGTCGTCGACGCAAACGCCGCATCGGATCCGTGATGAGGTTGCGCGTCTGCTGGGGCTGGCCGCCGAGTGCGTGCGGGTGATCGCTCCCGACGTCGGCGGAGGCTTCGGCGTGAAAGGTGGGCCGTATCGCGAAGAGGTCTTGATCCCGTGGCTGGCCCGTCGCCTGGGACGTCCCGTGAAATGGATCTCGACGCGCATGGAAGATTTGCTGACCACGCATCATGGCCGCGGCGCGGTTGCGCGCGGCGAGATGGCCGTGGCTGCCGACGGCACGATCCTCGGCGTGCGCGCGCGAATCCTGTGTCCGCTGGGGCCGAGCATCGGCTACACGGCGATGGGCACGCCGCGCAACCACATCCGCTGCCTGCCGGGACCGTACGCGATAACCAACGTGGACCTGGAAGCCGTCGGCGCGTTCACCAGCACGCCGCCCGTCGGTCCCTATCGCGGTGCCGGCCGACCCGAGGCGGCGTTCCTGATCGAGCGCCTGGTCGACGAGGCCGCCCGCGCGCTCGGAGTGGACCCCGCCGAGCTGCGCCGCCGCAATCTCGTGCCGCCCGAGCGCTTTCCGTTTTCGACGGCGACCGGCGAGAGCTACGACTCGGGCGACTATCCCGCGCTCCTGTCGCGTGTGCTCGAGGCCGCCGACTACCATGCCCTTCGCCGCGCGGCGGCGGAGCGTCGACGCCGCGGCGAGGTCGTCGGCGTCGGCCTGGCCGTCTACGTCGAGCCGTCGGCGCTCGGCTGGGAGAGCGGGCTGGTGCGCGTCGAGGCCGACGGCCGCGTGACGGCGGCGACCGGCTCGAGCGCGCACGGCCAAGGCCACGAGACCGTGTTCGCGCAGATCCTCGCCGACCGGCTGGGAATCGAGCCCGACGCGATCGACGTCCGCCACGGCGATACGGCGGTGATCGACAGGGGTATCGGCACGTTCGGCAGCCGCAGCACCGCGCTCGGCGGCGGCGCGCTCGTCTACGCCGCGGAGGCGGTTGTCGCCAAAGCGCGCCGGCTCGCCGGTGAGCTGCTCGAGGCGCACGCCGAGGACGTCCGGCTCCTGGCCGGCGGGTTCGGGGTTGCGGGCGTGCCCGATCGGTTCGTGCGCTGGGCCGACGTCGCACGGATCGCGTGGCACGGTCCCCGGCCGAACGGTGAGCCGCCCGGACTCGAAGCCTCACACGTGCTCGCCCCCGAGGGAGAAGTCTGGAGCGGCGGCGCCGTCGTCGCGGCGGTGCGCGTCGAGCGGGACACTGGCGTCTTCGTGCTCGAACGCCTCGTGTGGATCGACGATGCCGGGACGATCGTCAATCCGCTGCTCGCTGACGGTCAGCTCGACGGCTCGCTGGCGCAGGCGTGGGGGCAGATCGCGCTCGAAGCCATTCGCTTCGATGCCGACGGCCACCTGCTATCGGGGACGCTGATGGACTATGCCGTCCCGCGCGCCGACGACGTGCCGCACGTGGAAGTGTTGCACGCCCACTCGCCGTCGCCGCGCAACCCGCTCGGCGCCAAGGGGCTCGGCGAGGCCGGCAATATCGGCGTGCCGCCGGCGGTGGTGAACGCCATCGTCGACGCCCTCGCGCCGCTCGGCGTCCGCCACCTCGATATGCCGCTGACTGCCGAGTCGATCTGGCGCGTGATCCGCCGCGTGTAATCCAATCCGCGGCGCGCGAGCCAATCCGCGGCGCGCGAGCCAATCCGCGGCGCGCAAGCCAATCCGCGGCGCGCGAGCCAATCCGCGGCGCGCAAGCCAATCGCCGCGCGCGAGCTAGGTACACACTCGGTTGCGCCCGCCGCGCTTCGCGCGGTAGAGCGCCGCGTCGGCGGAGTCCAGCACTTGATGCGCCGGCGCCGCCCGCCGCCCGGCCTCCGCGGCGCCGATGGACACCGAGACCGACACGCGGCGTGACGGGCGCGCCGCCCGGGGCGCGTCGTGCGCTCGCCGCGAGCGATCGGAGCCGCGCAGGCCGAAGCCCGTTGACTCGATCGAGTGCCGGAGCGCCTCCAGGTGAGGCAGCGCTTCGTCGAGCGCCGTGTCGCTGAAGATCACGGCGAACTCCTCGCCGCCGTAACGGAACGGTCGGCCGCCGCCGCCGACCTGCGCCAGGCGCGCGCCGATCATCCGCAGAAGCTGATCGCCGGCGTCGTGACCGTACGTGTCGTTGAACGTCTTGAAGTGGTCGATGTCGACCATCGCGATCGTGTAGAGGCCCTCGAGTCCCGCGAGCGTCTCCGTCAAGGCCCGGCGGCTGGGCAGGCCGGTCAGCTCGTCGCCGTAGGCGATCGCGTGGGACGTCTCCACGAGCGAGACGAGCAGCACGACACCCGCGCCGGCGAGGGCGATCGACGCGGAGGTCGGCGACGCGACACTGAAGGCGAGCAGCGCGCCGATGAGCGCCCAGAACGTGCCGCACTCCAGCGCCTGCGGCCGCATGAGCAATCGCACCGCTGCCAGCGCCACCGCGCACGAGAACGCCAGCATTCCCACGACCGGCAGGCGACCGCCCAGCGGTTGCGTGAGAAGGTTGGCCATCGGAGCGGCCTCCGGCTGCGTGAGCAGCGCCGCCCCCAGGGCTTCGGCGGTCACGAGGCCCACACTCCAGCCGAACACCTGACGTCCGCGCCCGGGCAGCAGCGCGAGCATGGTCAGATTGAGCGGCAGCGCCGCCGACGCCACGGCGGTCACGACGGAGGCGGACGCCGTGGGCGAGGCGAGCGTGTTCGCGAGCGTCCGCTCGGCCGCGGCCAGCATCAGCGTCGCGGCGAGCACGCGCCAGCGCCGGAAGCGCCAGGCGAGCAGCGCCCCGGCGAGAAAGGCGATCAGCGGATACGCGGGCAGCAGCGAAGTCGTGAGGGGCGTCAGAACGGGCACGGACAGCAGCGCCACCGTCGCCGCGATGAGGGCGGCGCCGGGCAGCAGGCGGAGCGTCAGCGTCTTCAGTGAGTCGGGCCCGGACGAATGTGCAGATGGCAGCAGCCATCGCGGCCCGGCTGCCACGTATCGGCGGAGAACTCGAAGCCGGCCGCCTCGAAGGTGCCGTTGTCGACGCGGCCGGCGATACGACAGAGCGTGGCGACGTCGGTCTCCGAGAGGCCGGCCGCCTGCCACGCCTCCTTGAGCGGACAACGCTGAAGCTTGATGTCGAGCGCGGTGGCGTCGCACCGCTCGACGCGGGGCGCGAACATCCGTCCCTCGTCGGGAACGCCGCCGATGAACGCGTCACGCAGACCGGCGAGATCCGCCGGCGCGTACCGCGCGAACTGACGGCCGATCTCACGGCCGCGCGCCTCGATGGCACGGGCCATGAGACCGGTGGCCTGTGGCTCGCCGAGCGCCTTACGAAGCTCTTCGAACACGTGCCAATACATCAGCGCACGGTTCTTGAACGCGGCGTACAGCTCGCCGCGAAGGCGCTCGGCGTCAGGCATGTCAGGTGCGCTCCACCATATAGATGTGCGGCAGCATGTCGAAGTAGATGTTGCCCTCGACGACGGTCTCGCCGGCCTTGTTCTTCTCCAGGCCCCGCACGGTGGGCTTGGCCGCGGCCCATCGAGCGACCCAGGCCACGGGGATGTAGCCGCCATCCGTCTGCATGATCTCCTCGGCCTTTGCGTAGTTCGCCATGCGCTTCTTCACGTCGCGCGTGTCGCGGCCGGCTTCCAATTCCTTGTCGAACGCGTCGTTGACCCACGCCTGGCGCTTGCCCTCGGTCTTCTTGCCGTAGAACGTGTCGAAGTACTCGTTGTGCGGGTCGGGGTAGTCCATGAACCAGCGGATCCACACGAACTGGTAGTCGTTCTTCCAGAGGCCCGCGCGGAAGACGCGCTGCTCGAGGACCTCGAGCTCGGTCTTCATGTTGAGGTGCTCGAGAAGCACGGCCTGCACCGCTTCGGCGAGCGGCTTGGAGCCGTAGCCTTCGTCGCGCATCGTCAGCGTGATCTTGGGCCAGTTGCGTCCGCCCTCGAACGGCGTGCCCTTGAGCTGCGCCATCGCCGCCTTTGGGTCGAAGCGCTGGATGTCGCGAATGCTCTTGTCGTCCACCGCGCCCGGGAAGCCCGGAGGAATCATGGCGTGGGCGGGAACGGCGAAGCCGTCGGCCACGCGCACGACGTTCTCGCGATCGATCGCGTGCGCGACGGCGCGTCGCACCTTCACGTTGTCGAACGGCGGCTTCGTCACCTGGGGGGTGAGGTACCACGTCCCCGGGAACGGATAGCGAAAGACCTGGCCCTTCGTCCGCGCGTCGTCGCGGAGCCGCTTGAGATCGCCGGTCTGAAGCGACGTCATGTCGAGCTCATTGTTCTCGTACGGCAGCGCGCCCGATTGCACCGGGATGATCGGGATCGTCACCTTCTCGAGCGTCACGTCCTTGGCGTTGATGAAGTGCTTGTTCTTGCGCAGGACCATCGCCTTGTTGTGCTCCCACGACTCGAGCGTGAACGGACCGTTGCAGACGAGGTTGCCGGCCTCGGTCCACTTGTCGCCGTGCTTCTCGACCGAGGGGCGATGGGCCGGCAGCGCGGCGAGGTACGCGGAGAGCACAGGGAAGTAGCCGCGGGGGCCTTCGAGGGTCACCTCGAGCGTCCAGTCGTCCTTGGCTCGCACGCCGACCTGCGAAGCGTCCGGCACCTTGCTCTTGTTGAACGCTTCGGCACCCTTGATGTCGTAGAAATAGCTCGAGTAGGGATTCTTGCTCGCCGGATCCATCTGCCGCTTCCACGACCACTCGAAGTCCTTTGCGGTGCATGGCGAGCCATCAGACCACTTCGAGTCTTTCCGGATGTTGAAGGTCCAGACGGAGCCCTCGGCATTGGACGACACGCGCTCGGCCACGTACGGCACGGGCTGGAAGTCGGCCGTGAACTTCATCAGGCCGGCCCAGAGCGCGGGCACGCCATTGCAGTACAGATCTTTGTTGTAGTCGTGGCTCGACGGATCGTTCTGCCACCAGCCGCCGCCGCCGTACCGGAAGTGCTGGTCCTTGGCGAGCTTCTCGCCGGGCGCCAGCTTGGGCGCCGCGGAGACGGGCCGCGCGTTGAAGCCGGCCGTGCCCAGGGCGGCGAGGCCGGCGGCGATGCGCAGGAAATCACGCCGGCCGACGCCGGCCGCCGCCAGCCGCGTGGCGAGCAGGTCCATCTGCGCATCGGAGATCGGGGGTCGCTTCATGGAGTCCTCCTCTCGGGTGCTATTTCATTTTCGGATCGAGAGCGTCGCGGACGCCGTCGCCGAAGAACGTGAACGCGAGCATGGTGACGGCGATGGCGATCGACGGGAACACGCACAGATGCCAGTACGAGCGGATGTATTGCTGGCCTTCTCCGACCATCTGGCCCCACGACGGCGTCGGCGGGTTGATGCCGACACCGATGAACGACAGCGCCGCCTCGGTGAAAATGGCCTCGGGAATGCCGAAGGTCACGGCCACCACGATGGGCGTCAGCGCATTCGGCAGCACGTGGCGGAAGAGCAGCCGGCCGCCGCGCGAGCCCAACGCGCGAGCGCCCTCGACATACTCTTTCTGCTTGATGGCGAGCACCTGCGCGCGTGTCTGGCGCGCGATGCCGACCCAGCCGGTGAGCCCGATGGCGATGAAGATGTTGGTCAACCCGGCGCCGAGCATCGACATCACGAGGATGACGAACAGCAGGCGCGGAAACGCGTACATGACGTCGATGAAGCGCGTGAGCGCGAGATCGGTGCGCCCGCCGACGTAGCCGGACAGCGCGCCGATCGGCACGCCGATCGCGACCACGATGAGCTGGGCGCCGAGGCCGACCAGCATCGACACCCGCGCGCCGTAAATCATCCGCGAGAGGAGATCGCGCCCGAGCTGGTCGGTGCCGAGCGGATAGAGCCGCGACGGCGCCTCGTTGAGGCGGCCGAAGTTCGTCTTGGTGTAGGGCAGGGGCGCGAGCACGTCGGCGAAGATCGCGATGAGACACAGCACGACGATGACCGCGCCGCCGGCCATCGCGAGCCGGTTGCGCCGCAGCCGGCGCACGCCGTCGCGCCAGAGACTCGTCGGTCGGGTCGTCAGCGCCGCCTCGGCGGCGAGCGTGCTCGCCGCGCGGACGCCGTCGGGATCCGCGATGGCGCGCGGGCCGGCGGTGAGACTAGTACCGGATTCTGGGGTCAAGCGCGCCATACGCGAGGTCGACGACGAGGTTCATGATCGCGAGGAAGACGCCGTAGGTGAGCACGACGGCCATGATCATCGGATAGTCTCGGCCGGTCATCGACAGAACGAAGAAGCGACCCATGCCGGGCACGCGAAAGATCGACTCGACGAAGAACGATCCGGTGCCGACCGCGGCGAACAGCGGTCCCAGCAGCGTGACCACGGGGATCAGCGCGTTCTTGAGTGCGTGCTTGAAGATGACCGGACCCTCCGCCAGGCCCTTGGCGCGCGCGGTGAGCGTGAAGTCGGCGCGGATGACCTCGAGCATGCTCGCGCGGGTGAAGCGCGCGATGATTCCCATCGGGGCCAGTGCCAGCGTGATGGTCGGCAGGACCCAGTCGCGCGGCGAGTTCCAGCCGCCGGTGGGAAAGAGCGGCAGCATGAACGAGAAGATGATGATCAGGAAGACGGCGAGCACGAAATTCGGAACCGCGACGCCGACGGTGGCGAGCGAGACGGAGACGTAGTCCCAGCCGCGGTTCTGATGGATCGCCGCCAGGATCCCGAGCGTGAGACCTCCCGCCACGGCGAGGGCCAGCGCCATCGCGCCCAGGAACAGCGAGATCGGAAAGGTTTCGCGCAGGATCTCGGCGACGGTGCGGGTCTTGTACACGAACGAGAACCCGAAATCGCCGCGAACCGCCTTCGAAACGAAAATCGCGAACTGCTCCCACAACGGCTTGTCGAGCCCGTAGTACGCCGCGAGGGCCCTTTGCGCCTCCGGCGACAGCGGGTTGGCGCCCTCGGCCACGGGGTCGAGAGGGCTGCCGGGCGTGGCGTGCATGACGAGAAACGTCACGAGCGCCATCGCGAGCAGGGTCGGCACCAGCCAGAGCAGTCGGGAAATCGCGTAGTGGAGCACTGAATCCTCCGGAGTTTGGCTACTATAACCGAAGCGGGGGATGACCGAGGAGCATCGGCGGCTCGAGGAGGCGAAGCGGCGGACGGCGCATTGGCGACGCTGGGGCCCCTACCTGTCGGAGCGACAGTGGGGTACGGTGCGCGAAGATTACAGTCCGGGCGGCACGGCCTGGGAGTATTTCCCGCACGACCACGCGCGCTCGCGGGCCTACCGCTGGGGCGAGGATGGCCTGGGCGGCATCTCCGACAACCACCAGCGCCTCTGCTTCGCCGTGGCCCTCTGGAACGGGCGTGATCCGATCCTCAAGGAGCGCCTCTTCGGCGTCACCGGCACGCAAGGCAATCACGGGGAGGACGTCAAGGAGTACTACTTCTACCTCGACAGCACCCCGACCCACTCCTACATGAAGTACCTGTACAAGTATCCGCAGCGCGCGTACCCATACGGGCGTCTGGTCGAGGAGGCCGCCCGACGGGGCCGCGACCAGCCGGAATACGAGCTGCTCGACACGGCCGTCTTCGCCGACGACCGCTATTTCGATGTCCTGGTCGAGTACGCGAAGGCCAGCATCGACGACCTGCTCATTCGCATCACGGTCGACAACCGTGGCCCCGATCCGGCCGAGCTGCACGTCCTGCCGACGCTCTGGTTCCGCAATACATGGACGTGGGAGCCAGGCTCACCCCGCCCGCGGTTGCGCGCGCGCGCATCATCCGTCGGCGGCGGTGTCGTCGAGGCCGAGCACGCCACGCTCGGTCGCCGCTGGCTCGTGTGCGAGGGCGCCGCCGACCTGCTCTTCACGGACAACGAGAGCAACGTACGGCGGCTGTGGGGCGTCCCGAACGTCACACCGTACGTGAAGGACGCGTTCCACGAGTACGTGATCCGCGGCCTCGCGGAGGCCGTGAATCCCGCGCGCGAGGGGACGAAGGCCGCCGCGCACTTCGGCTGGACACTGCGCGCGGGCGAGTCGCGCAGCATCCGTCTGAGGCTCACCGACGTCGCGCCCGCCGGCGATCCGTTCGATCGCGACTTCGACGCGCTCGTCGAGCGCCGACGCCGCGAGGCCGACGAGTTCTACGCGACGATGGTGCCCGCGCCCTGCTCCGAGGACGCTCGCGCGGTCGCCCGCCAGGCGTACGCGGGCTTGCTGTGGAACAAGCAGTTCTACCACCTCGATGTGAAGCGCTGGCTCGCAGGCGATCCGGGGCAGCCGACGCCGCCGCGCGGGCGGCTGCGCGGACGCAACCATCGATGGACCCATCTCTACAACGAAGACGTCATCTCGATCCCGGACAAGTGGGAGTATCCCTGGTACGCCGCGTGGGATCTCGCCTTTCACGCGATCGCGCTGGCGCCGATCGATCCCGATTTCGCCAAGGCGCAGCTGATCCTCTTCCTGCGCGAGTGGTATCTGCACCCCAACGGGCAGATTCCGGCCTACGAGTGGGCGTTCGACGACGTCAATCCCCCGGTCCACGCGTGGGCGGTGTGGCGCGTGTACAAGATCGATCGACGGGTGACCGGCGTGGCCGACCGCGATTTTCTGGAGAAGGCGTTTCAGAAGCTGCTGTTGAACTTCACGTGGTGGGTGAACCGCAAGGACACCGAAGGACAGAACGTCTTCGAGGGCGGCTTTCTCGGCCTCGACAACATCGGTGTGTTCGACCGTTCGGCGCCGCTGCCGACGGGCGGCCACATCGAGCAATCGGACGGCACGTCGTGGATGGGCATGTACTGCCTCAACATGCTTGCCATCGCGCTCGAGCTGTCGCAGTCGAATCCAGCCTATGAGGACATCGCCTCGAAGTTCTTCGAGCACTTCGTCTACATCGCCAGGGCGATGAACGACCTGGGCGGTGAGGGCATCACCCTGTGGGACGAGCAGGATGGGTTCTACTACGACGTGCTGCACACACAGGGGAACGCATACCAGCTGAAGGTTCGCTCGATGGTGGGCCTCATCCCGCTCTTCGCGGTGGAGACGCTCGAGCCGGAGGTGGTGGACCGATTGCCGGGGTTCATGCGCCGCATGCAGTGGTTCATCGACAACCGGCCGGAGTTTCGCACCAACGTCGACACGGTCACCGTGGCGGGTGGAGGCGTGCGCCGGCTGCTCTCCATCGTCAATCGCACGCAGCTGACGCGGGTGCTGCGCTACATGCTCGATCGCGACGAGTTTCTGTCGCCCTACGGCGTCCGCGCGCTGTCGCGGTATCACCGGGCGCATCCCTACGTCCTCAGCGTGGACGGCCTCGAGCATCGCGTCGATTACGAGCCGGCCGAGTCCACCACCGGTCTCTTCGGCGGCAACTCCAACTGGCGCGGCCCGGTCTGGTTTCCCGTGAACTACCTGCTCATCGAGTCGCTGCAGAAGTTCCACTACTTCTACGGCGACGACCTGAAAGTGGAGTGCCCGAGCGGCTCACATCGCCTTCTGAACCTTTGGGACGTCGCGGGCGAGCTATCCCGCGGCCTTGTCCGACTGTTCCTACGCGGCCGTGACGGTCGCCGGCCCGTGCACGGCAGCGCCGAGCCGTTTCAGACGGACCCGCACTGGCGCGACCTGCTGCTGTTTTACGAATACTTCCACGGCGACGACGGCGCCGGTATGGGCGCCGGCCATCAGAGCTGGACCGGGCTGGTCGCCAAGCTCATCCAGCAGAGTGGGGAGTGAGGCTCCCGTGCGCGGTATGCTGGATCTGCGAGGAGGGCGCCGCTCATGAGCGAACGCGTGAAAGAAATCCTGTCCTGGTATGGCAGCGACAACCCCGGCACGCTGACGAATCTCGCGCGCGTGCTGAACGCCGGCACGCTGGCCGGCAGCGGACGGCTCGTGATCCTGCCGGTGGACCAGGGTGTCGAGCACGGTCCGGCGCGGAGCTTCGCCGTCAACCCGCCCGCGTACGATCCGCGCTACCACTTCGAGCTGGCGATCGAGGCCGGCTGCAACGCGTACGCGGCGCCCCTCGGCTTTCTGGAGGCCGGGGCACGCGAGTTCGCCGGACGCGTTCCGCTGATCCTGAAGCTGAACAACCACGACGTGCTGCTCGAGGAGAAGGATCCCAATCAGGCGATCACCGGCTCCGTGCACGACGCGCTGCGCCTGGGGTGTGTGGCGATCGGCTTCACGATCTATCCGGGCTCCGAGCATCGCCTGTCGATGTACGAGCAGATTCGCGGCATGGCAGAGGAGGCGAAGGCCAACGGTCTGGCCGTCGTCATCTGGTCGTACCCGCGCGGCTCCGGCCTCAGCAAGGAGGGCGAGACCGCCGCCGACGTCACTGCGTACGCCGCGCACATCGCCGCCCAGCTCGGTGCGCACATCATCAAGGTGAAGCTGCCCTCGGCGCACCTCGAGCAGGCGGCCGCCAAGAAGGTCTACGAATCCACGCAAGTGCCGCTGGGCACGCTCGCCGAGCGCGTGCGCCACGTCGTGCAAGCGGCTTTCAACGGCCGTCGCATCGTCATCTTCTCGGGCGGCGCTGCCGCCAAGGACGACCAGGTCTTCGACGAGGTCCGCGCTATCCGCGACGGCGGGGGGTTCGGCTCGATCATCGGACGCAACTCGTTCCAGCGAAAGAAGCCGGACGCGCTCAAGTTCCTGGCGACGGTCATGGGCATCTACGCGGGTACTCAGAAATAGCGTGATCCTCGCGGGCGACGTCGGCGGCACCAAGACGACGCTCGCCCTGTTCGAGCCGCGTGGCACGGGGTGTGCGCTCCTGCGCGAGGACACGCTGCCAAGCCACGAGTTCGGCTCGCTGGAGGCGGCGATCGCGCGCTTTCTCGGCGAAGGGCCGCCGGTCAGCATCGCGGCGGCGTGTATCGGCATCGCGGGACCGGTGGTGGACGGCCGCGTGACGACGACGAATCTCCCATGGGTGGTCGACGAGCGCCGGCTCGCCTCGGAGATTCCCGCCACGCGGGTGCGGCTGCTGAACGATCTCGAGGCCACCGCGCACGGGATCGACGCGCTCGAAGAGCGCGAGCTGCTGGCACTGCAGCCCGGCGTCCGGCGCGCGGCCGGTAACCTTGCCGTCATCGCCGCCGGCACCGGTCTCGGGGAGGCGATCGTCGTCGGCGAGGGGCAGGCGCGGACCGTCGTTGCCACCGAGGGCGGGCACGCCGACTTCGCGCCGCGCGGTGAGCTGGAGGAGGACCTGCTCGGCCACCTGCGCAAGGAGTTCGGCCGTGTGTCCTACGAGCGCGTGCTCTCGGGCCCCGGGCTCGTGAACGTCTATCGATTCCTGCGCGACACCGGCGTCGCGGGGGAAACGCCGCAGGTGGCGGCGATAATGCGCGAGCGCGATCCCGCCGCGGTCATCACCGAGCTCGGGGTGCGGGCGGCGGACCGCCTGTGCGAAATGACGCTCAACGTTTTCGTGTCCGTGTACGGCGCCGAGGCGGGCAATCTCGCTCTCAAAGCGCTCGCGCTGCGCGGCGTTGTCGTGGCCGGCGGCATCGCTCCTCGCATGACGCAGCTGCTGGCCGCGGGCGCGTTCGTCAGCGCGTTCCGCGACAAGGGCCGGCTCATGCCGTTGATGGAAAGTATCCCCGTGCGTGTCGCGCTGAATCCGAAGACCGCGCTTCTCGGCGCCGCCGGCGTGGCGCGCTCGATGCTCGACGCGAGCGCTTAGGCGCTCCCGGCCGAGGACTCGTCCTCCAGCCGCAGCGGCAGCGCGATCGTGAACGTCGAGCCGCGGCCCACTTCGGTCTCCATTTCGATCGTCCCGCCGTGGCTCTGCACGATCCCGAGGCTCACCGAGAGTCCCAGACCCGTGCCACTCACCTCCGGCTTCGTGGTGAAGAACGGGTCGAAGATGCGATCCCGATGCTCCGGTGCGATGCCCGGACCCGTGTCCTGGAAGGAGATCCGCATACCGCCATCGACGGCCTCCGTCCGGATCGTCAATGATCCGCCGTTGGGCATGACATACACCGCGTTGTTGATGATGTTGAGGAAGACCTGCTTCATGCGCGAGATGTCCAGCTCGACGTTCGGTAGGTTCGGCGCGTAACACTCGTTGACCTCGACCGCGTTGAGCGCCCCCTGACGTCTCACCATCGCGATGACCTGCTCGAGCACGGTGTTGACGTCGGCGCTCTCGGGCGAGAAGTCGCGCTGCCGGCTGAACTGCAGCAGGTCACGCACGATGTCGCGTGCCCGAGATGCCTCCTCCTGGATCAGTCCCAGCTCCTCGCGCATCGGATCCGCGGGCGGCATGCGCTCGCTGAGGAACGACGCGAAGCCGAGCACCGTCGTGAGCGGGTTGTTGATCTCGTGCGCGATGTTGGCGGCCAGCTCGCCGATGGCGGCGAGCTTCGTGGACTGCACCAGCTGGGCCTGCGTGCGCTTGAGCTCCGCCATCTGCTCCTTGACGCCCTGGTAGAGTCGCGAGTTCTCCACGGCGAGCGCGCCCTGCAGCGCGATGCCCTCGGCGAGACGGAGCTCGTCAGACGTGAAGCGGTGACTCTCCTTGACCCAGAGCACGGAGAAGCCTCCGATGAGATCGTCCTTCCAGTAGATCGGCTGGATGAGCATCGACTTGTGCGCGATCGCCTGCGAGGCCGGCATGCTGCTCCACGACTCGCTCTGGCTGTCGGACGCGGCGATCGGACCTTTGTGGTCGAGCAGGGCCTGGATGACCGGGTCGTCCATCCGCAGCACCGCCGCTGCCGGCGTGCCGACGACATCCTTGGGGATGTGATACCCCACGAGCGGAACGAAGTGCGTCCGCTCGGGGACGAGCAGCCAGGCCACACCGGTGTCCCCACCGAGCGCGCGCACCATCTCGCGCGTGGCGCGACGGAGAATCTCCGTCAGGTCGAGCGTGGCGCTGAGCACCTGGCTGACCGCCACCAGCGTCTCGGTGTGGCGCAGCCGTAGCTGCGTCTCCTCGTGCAGCTGGGCGTTCCGAATGCCGACCGCGGCCGAGGTGGCGAGCGCCTGCGCCAGCGTGACGTCCTCCGCGGGGAACTCACGGCGCTGACGGGTCCAGCAGAGGAGCACGCCGATGGGCACCTCGTCGAGCATGAGCGGCACACCGACGAACGAGAGCAAGCCCTCGGACTGGGCCCACGCGCGCTCGCGGAAGCGCGGGTCCACCTGCACGTCGGGGAGCATGAGCGGCGTGAGGTGCTCCATGATCCAGCCCACCGCGCCCTCTCCGGGCGCGAAGCGCATCCGAGCGAGGCGTGGCCTCTCCGCGAGCCCTGCCTGGGCCGCCAGCCGGTACTCGGAGTCCTCTGCATAGAGCCAGATGCGCACCACATCCACGGAGAGCCGTGTGCGCACGAGCTCGGTGAAGCGCTGCAGCACTTCCTCGATCTTGAGGGTGCTCGCGAGCAGATGGCCGGCCTCGACGAGACTCTGCTGTTCGGCCGCCCGACGCACCACGCCGTCGTAGAGGCGCGCGTTCTCGACCACGATAGCGACCTGGTTGGCGACGATGTTGAGCAGCTGCTCCTCGTCGGCTTTGGCACCCGGCGGCAGGACCAGCCGTGCGGTCATCTGTCCCAGCGTGCGTCCGCGCACCGCGAGCGGCAGCCGCCACTCCGCGTCGGTCCAGTCCTCCGCCGGCGACACGCCGGCGCCGGCCAGCACGCTGCGCGGTCGTTCCGCGGACGGCGTCCCCGTGACTTCGACGTGCGCCTCGGCGTCGACGATGTCGACGGCCAGATGCGTCGTGCCGAGCGCGCGGGCGAGGTTCGGCAAGAGCTGCTCGAGCATCGCCTCGACGCCGAGCTCGGAGGTGATGTCCTGCACCGCGCGGTGGAGGTCGGCGAGCTGGCCGGCCCGGCGCACGAAATGCTGGTTGAGCCGCTTAAGCTCCTCGACCTGGTTGACCAGGCGGTACACGAGCCGCTGATTCAACTCGCGCAGATAGACGCCCTGCTCGCGCTCCTCGACCTGCTCGCGCTTGCCGTGCAGGAACTCGGCGACCTGGCGGGGGAACGTGTCGACGTCGATCGGTTTCTGGATATAGCCGTCGCAGCCCGCCACGAGCGTGCGCTGCCGGTCGCCCTCCATCGCGTACGCCGTGACCGCGATCACCGGCGTGGTCGCGAAGGCGGGGAACGACTTGATGATCGAGACGACCTCGTAGCCGTCCACCGCCGGCAGGTTCACGTCGAGGAGGATGAGCGCCGGCTCCTCGCGCACGGCGGCCTCGATGCCGGCCAGGCCGTCCTCGGCGTCGATGATCGCGTAGCCCTCGGCCTCGAGGATGGCGCGGACCAGCATCCGGTTCTCCGGATTGTCCTCCACGTGGAGGATCTTCGGTCGATTGCCGTCCTTACGAATCGCTGAGGGCATGAAGTCCCCTAACCGACCGCCGCCGACAGCGGCAGCGTGAAATGAAACGTCGAGCCGTAGCTCTCGCGGCTCTCGGCCCAGATACGACCGCGATGCAGCTCGATGAATTTCTTGCTGATGGCCAGGCCCAGACCCGTGCCGTCCGCCTGCTGCGCGAGCGGATTGTCGAGGCGCTGGAAAGGCTCGAACAGCCTGGCCAGGTCTGCGCTGGAGATCCCGATGCCGGTATCCGCGACCGACACGTGCACCATCTCGCCTTCGCGACGGACCTGGACCATGATCTTGCCGGCGGCCGTGAACTTGATCGCGTTGGACATGAGATTGAGCAGGACCTGCTTGATCCGCGTGCGGTCGCCGGCGATCTCGGGCAGGTCGAGGGGCACGTCTTTCTCGATCTTGAGCCGCTTGTCCCGCACCAGCGGCAGCGACGACTCGATGCACTCGTCGACCAGACTCAGCATGTCCACGCGGTCGTCACGCATCTCCAGCCGACCCGCTTCGATGCGCGAGAAGTCGAGGATGCCGTTGATCAGCTCGAGCAGGTGACGGCTCGAATTGTGAACCGAGCGGATGTAGGCCTCCTGACGCTCGGTGAGCTCGCCGTCGAGCCGGTTCAGCAGCACCTTGGAGAAGCCGATGATCGAGTTCAGCGGCGTCCGCAGCTCGTGCGACATGTTGGCGAGGAACTGCGACTTCAGACGGCTGGCCTCCATGAGGCGCACGTTCGAGGTGGACAGCCCCTCGTACAGCCGCGCGTTTTCCAGGGAGATGGCCGCCTGCACGGCCAGCAGCGAGAGCACGTCGAGCTCCTGGCGGTCGAAGATCTCGCCCGACAGCTTTTCGCCCAGTAGCAGGATGCCGTTGAGCTTGTTCTCGATCTTCAGCGGAACGATGAGGGACGCCTTGATGGCGTCCAGTTCGCCCTCGGCCGTCTCGAAGTATTTCGCGATGCGCGGGTTGAGCTTCGCCTCCTCTTTGACAAGCAGCCCTTCGGTGCGGGTCAGCCAATGCACGATCGGGCTGTCCGCGCGAATCGACTCGACGCCGGCGCCCTCGTCGAGCGTGGTCTCCTCGCGATAGGAGGCGAACGTGTTGGCGCTCACGTCGTAGATCATCAACGTGGCATGCGTGACCGGGATACCACGCACGAGACCGTGCACCAGGGTGTCCACCAGCTCGTTGAAATTGAGGATCGCGCTCATGCGCTTGCTGAGCGATAGCAGCGTCTCGTAGCAGCCCCGGCGCTTGCTGAACATCAGCCGATGGATGCGGTCCTCGAGATGCTGCCCCCATGGCGTCAGCAGCACCGTGATGACGAAGCCCAGCGGCACAACCACCCAGATGGTGTCGATGTCGGCGAGGTCGAAGGCGCGCTCGATCGTCCGGGTCACGATGTAGAGTGCGGCGGTCACGACGGTGCCGACGACGCCGTACACCGACGCCTTCTTCACCGCGAGGTCCACCGCGAACAGGCGATAGCGCACGATCGACGTGCCGAGCATCAGCGCGAACACCATGTTCGCGGGGATGCCCATGGGGTAAACCTGCTCGGCGGCCGGGATGTACTTCGCCGTCACGAACCGCGCGAAGTCGATGAAGCCGCCCGCCAGGCTGATGAGCGTGCCGAGCACGATGAGCGTGCCGCGGTTGCGGCGGAACGACGAGTCGATGCCGCGGTTGGCTCGCACCAGGTGTCGGAGCCCGTAGATCATGAAGAAGTTGAAGGCGATGATGAACGGCACATACAACGGGCCGGTGGCCGGTGCCCAGCCCCAGTGCGTCCAGACGACGCCCTTCATGAACAGCGGCGATCGGCTGAGATTGATGATGCTGTAGACGATCGAGATCGCGTAGGCCAGCGCCAGCGACGGACGGTGACGCGTGGTTGCATCCAGGAAGATGAGGACGAAGTGGTACCAGAAGGCCGGTACGAGGAGCACGCCGGTGTGAATCACCACTTCGGCGAAGAACGCCGACGAGGGTTCGGGACTCGTCCGGAGCATGAACGCCCCGATGTTCCAGAGCGCCATCGCCGACGCGAAGTAGGCAAACACCCGGTTCAGCCGGCTTCCCGGGTTGCGCAGGAGCGACAGCCCGGCGAGCGTGACGTTCAGGAAAAACGCTACGAGGGGAAGGAGGCTATGTGGGCTCAATCACATTCCCCTCGGACTCATCGAGAGGAAGGTAGACCTTATCTCGCTTGCGCACGGCCTCGATCTCGTCCTTGAGGATTCCGAACACGACCACGTCCCAGTAGCGTGTCCCGTCGAAGCCGGCCTGCCGCAGCACGCCCTCCTGGTGAAACCCGTTGCGCCGCAGTGAGTTCATGCTGAGCACGTTGTACGCATAGACCTTCGCTTCGATCCGGCGGATGCCGAGGACATCAACGCCATAGTAGGAGACGAGCTTGCCCGCTTCAACGCCGTATCCGCGCCGGATCGCGCGGCGATCCGTGATGATGGTCTCGAGGAAGGCGTAGCCCTCGAGCAGATGGATGTTGAAGAGCCGGACCACGCCCACGGGCTTCGCCCACCCGCGATACGCCTCGACGATCAGCACGACTTGCGTAGGGTCGTTCATGACCGCGTCGTGAAAGCCCGGCGCCTTGTCCCAATCATGCTTGAAGGCATGCAGGAACTCGCTGCCGACCATCCGCTCCAGGTAGGGATCCTCCACCCACTCGGTGAGCCACTCGAGATCGCTGCGCGTGAATGTGCGAAGGTACACGCGCGTCCCGCGCGAGATCACCACGCCCGCTTCCGGTCGCCGGATGTCGGCCGGCGCTTCCAGCGGAGTCCCCTCCACCCCGATCACACTCTCCAAGAGTTCCAGCATCGCATTCCACCGTTCCTCAAACGGGGTCGCCTCGCTTGTCCCCGACAGTTCAGAACGTAATTTCGAACCTCACGGTCGGAAAGCCGATCGCCATCTCGTTGGGGGCGACCGGGACGGTAGTGAACGTGGTTGGATCCAGCAAATACAGGGGCGCGTCTCCCGCCACCGCAGGGAACAGGAACGGCAGCCGAAACACCCCCGTGAACGGCACCCTCTTCGAGAAACCGTCCAGCGTGAGATGGCCGACGACCGAACCCAGGGGCAGCTGCACCACTCCGTCATGACCGTCGTCCACGCCAACGATCGCCGGCCGGAAGTCCATCTTGCCAGTGAAGTTGCCGGTGGCGATCACGACCTCGGGGCTGTCCGGTGTCGGCTGCCCGGTCAGTTGATTGACCTCCTGCACCACCACCGACAGGGTGCCGGTAAACAGGCCCAGTCCCGTCGTCAGACTGATGTTGTCCGACCCCGTCGAGTTGAGGGTACAGAATGGCGCCTCAGGCTTGGCCGCCATCACCAGCGCATCTGGGCACAGCGCGCTTCCCCGCCGCGCGAAGCCTACCAGCGATGAGGAGAGTGCCTTGCGACGGCCTCGTTCCAACGCCTTCATGCTCAGGTTCTCGGTCGTCTCGTACAGGACTGCTTCAAAGGAAACAGCGTCCCAGTTGGGGACGGGCGGCTGAGCGATAGCATAGCCCGAACCGACCGGGGTCATGGCAAGCAACAGCACCAGGATTGTCGTCGCGCAAATCCGTCTGATCATTCAATCTGCCTCCAAACGGTCCCCGGGGTGGGCCTCCTGTCACGGCCGACACTCGGACACCGAATAACCAGCAATCCGAGTACCAAACTTTTGTACACATGTTAAATGGCTAATACTACGAGATAAATACCGTTCTCAAACCAGCAAATGCGATCCGGAGGTGTATGATTCCTGGTCGATGGACCGCGCCGAATGACACCGACTGAGTGAAAAACACCCAGGGCGTCAGCGGGGTCGGCGCACCCAGGCGAGCCGGCTGATCCCGGCCAGGAAGGTCTCCCGAATGTCGAGGATGTCGAACCCCGCCGCCGTGATGGCCGCGCGGAAATCGGTCTCGCTCAGATAACGCCGGTCAACGTGCCGCAGGGTCTCGAAAACCGCGGTTGGAACGAGCCAGCGCAGCGCGCGCAGCGCCTCGAGGCTGTTGTGCTGCTTGCGTAGGTCGTTGAGGGTCGAGAGGACTCGGGCTGGCCGCCCATACGTCAGGACGATGGCGTGGCCGCCAGGCTTGACCGCTCGTCGGCATGCGGCCAGCAGCGCCTCCGGCTGCGGGTGCCAGTACAGCGTGTGCATGCTTACGACGATGTCGAAGGCGCCCTCCCAGGGCAGCGGCTCGGCAGCGACGTCGCGATGCTCAAAGGTCAGCGTGAGACCGCGGCGGCTCCATCGCGCGCGCGCAACGTCGACGAGGTGACCGACGGCATCGACGCCGGTTACACGGTAGCCGCGTGCAGCGAGGCGCGCGGCTACGATGCCGGTGCCGCACGAGACGTCGAGGACGCTCGAGGACCCGCCGGCTGGCGCTGAGCGCGCCACGAGCGAGATGATGTCATCGAGCAAGCGCTCGTACGGCGGAAACCCGGACACGACCGCGTCGTAGGTGAGCCCGTAGCCCCGCGCGATGAGCCGTTCGGTGGCGGCGCGCATCGAGGCTCGTCGGCCGCTGTGGTCCGTGAGCAGCTCGCGCGTCAGGGCGTCCGGTCCCGCGGGCCGGCGCGTCATTCAGGACTCCGGGTCGCGACGGGCCCACACGAGCACGCTGGCCCCGTTGAGGAACGTGCGGCGCATTTCGAGCACCCTGAAGCCCGCCCCCTCGAGATTCGCCGCGAATTCGGGTTCGTCCCAGTAGTGAGGACCGATACGCTTGCGCGTCAGCTCGAAGATCGAATTGGGCACGAGCCAGAGCAGGCTCCCAAACGCGCGGCGCATGCCGTCCCGGGTCTGGATGTCGCGGAACGTCGACCAGTGACCGGCGTTGCGCGTCGGGTTGACGAACACGGCGTACCCGCCCGGTTTCAGGAGACGGCGCGCCTCGCGCAGGAGCGTGAGCGGCTGGGGGTGCACATAGAGACCGTGGATGCTGACGAGAATATCGAAGGAGGCGTCGCGGCCGCCTGCGCCCTCGGCCAGGTCACCGTGGCGAAACGCGAGGTTGGCGAGTTGCTTGGCGCGGCGCTTTTCCCTCGCCAGCTCCACGAGCGCGCCATAGGACTCGAGGCCGATTGTGGAGAACCCCGCCTCCGCGAGCACGAAGGTGAAGTTGCCGGGTCCGCATCCGACGTCGAGGACCTGGACGTCGCGACGCCGCGCGTCGGGGGCACTCTTTTCGACGAGCTCGAGGACTTCGGTCTGTAGATTCTGGTACGGCTCAAACCGCTCGAAGATGGAGTCGTACACCACGCCGTAGCCGACGGACAGCATCCGGTCGAGACCCCACTGCACGGCCCGAACCACCGCGCTCATGACGCCCTCCGCCGCGGCCGGGCCGCGGGTTTCGGCGCCGACCGACCGCATCAGTGCACATCCTTTCGGTCGGCGAGCACCTTCTCGACGGTTCCACGCAGCTCGTCGGAGGTGAACGGCTTCAACAAGATCGAGTCGAACCCGAGGCGGTTGGCCTCGGTAATGACCTCCGGAGAGCCGTGCCCGGTCACGAGCACGACTGCGATATCAGGGTACAGGCCCTTGGCCTGGTGATACACATCGAATCCCGTCATCCCCGGCATCTTGTAGTCCAGCACCATCAGGTCGAATCGCTCCTTGCGCAGGAGCTCGACGGCGGTCTCGCCGCGGTTCGCGCCCTTGACGGCGTATCCCAGAGCCTGCAGGACGTTCACGCACAGGACGACGACCGGCCCTGCGTCATCGACGATCAGGATCCTGATCTTGGGAGGATTCAACTTGCGCGCGCCAGCTCGCCCTCGCCGGACCGAAGTGGCGCGCTGACGAGCGACTCGTAGTGCCGAGTGATCTCCACCAGGCGCTCGAGCGGAATGCTCGCGAAGGCGTCCGCCACCTGCGGGTCGAAGTGAGTCCCCCGGCCGCGGGCGATCTCTTCTCGCGCTGCCTCGACGGGCAGCGCGGTGCGATAGGGCCGGTTCGAGGTCACGGCGTCGAAGACGTCGGCCACCGTGACGATGCGGGCCGACAGCGGGATCTCATCGCCCTTGAGACCGTCCGGATACCCGGAACCGTCGAACCGCTCGTGGTGACTGCGCACCGCGCACGCTTCGCGACTCAGGAAGCGCAGGGGCTTGAGGATCCGTTCGCCGACGACCGGGTGCGCCTTGATGACCGCGAACTCCTCCGTGGTCAGGCGGTCCGGTTTCCGGAGGATCGTGTCCATGATCGAGAGTTTACCCAAGTCGTGCAGCATGGCGCCGCGGCTGACCATCTGGACCGTCTGTTCGTCGAGTCCCATGACGCCGGCGATCTCCGCCGCGTAGAGAGCGACTCGCGCCGAGTGCCCCTTCAGATACGGATCTTTCGACTCAATGGCGTTGACGAACGCGGTGATCGTGTCGAGCAGATGCCGCTCGAGATTCTCGCGCAGCACGAGCTTCTGGAGTGCCACCGACGTCGTCTGTGCGAAGCCGAGCAGCATGGCGCGCTCGTCGGGCAGGAAACCGCCGTTCACGGAGAGGCGCGCGAGGCACACCACGCCCATGCATCGATCCACGCCGGGGATGGCCGCGGCAATGACGTCCAGGCGATGGCCAGGACGCGTCAACGCCACGGCTTCGTGCCCACCCGTGCCGACGACACGATCGAAGCCCAGCTGCAGCAGCGCGAGCAGATCGCTGACGACGGCCGGCCCGCCGCTCTGTGCCGACGTGAAGTGGCCGTCCTCGTCGCGCAGGAGCAGGAGCCCGCCATCGTTCTTCAGGCTCTCGGTCGCCAGTTGCAGCGTCTTCTCGAGGAACGCCTGCGGTTCGAGGGCCTGCAGCGCAAGGTCGCCGATCCGGAGCAGCATCTCCATGCCCGCCTCGCGACGGTGCAGCTCCTCGGCGAGACCCGATGGCAGCGGCGTCTGGCCGTTCCACTTGGCCCGATCGGCGCGCACGCGCTCGACGAGTCCCTGGATCTCCTTGATCGAGAAGGGCTTCGGCAGATAGTCGTACGCGCCATGGCGCAGTCCGAACACCGCGGAGTTCACCGAGGGGGCGCCGGTGATCAACACGACCGGCGTGGCCGGCTGCTTGGCTTTCACCGCGCGCAGCAGATCCAGGCCGCTCAGTCCGGGCATCTTGATATCGGACACCACCAGATCGAACGCGTCGGTGTCGATTCGGTCAAGCGCCTCCTCCGCCGTCGGCGCCGCCGTGACCACGCAACCGCTCGCGCTGAAGGCGGTCACCAGAAACCGCAGCAGCGAGGAGTTGTCGTCGACGGTGAGCACGCGCAGCGAGGAGGCTGAATCCATGGCGTCGTTTCCCTGGCTCATTTACTGGAAGCCATCTGGTTCAGGAACTCCATCCACTGGCGCGTCAGCACGCCGTCGTTCGGGAACTTGAGCCCTTCGAACTCCTGCGGCAGCGCCTGCGAGGGCGTCTGGCTCGCGGTGGGTGCGGCTTCGGCGGCGGCGGGCGTTGGTGCGGCCGCGGCCGGCTTCGGCGTGGCGGTTGCAGCCTTGGGCCCGGCCACCGTCTTCGGGGCGGGCGCGATCTGCTTGGGCGCCGGCGCGACGGGCTTCGTGGCCGCGGCCACAGGCTTGGTCACCGGCGCCACCGGCTTGGCCGTCGATGCAACCGGCTTGGGCGCTGTGAATACGGGCTTCCGGGCCGAAGCCGCGACGGGCGGTTCTTCCACGATGGCCGCCGCGTTGACCTCGGCTTTCGATTCGCGGCGCTTGTCCTCGAGGATGTCAGCCGGGGTGCTCGCGGCAGCCGCGGCCGCAGGAGTCGTCACCGGCGCGCCGGCGAGGGCGCCGAGCAGCTCATTCGCGATCTCGGCGAATGAGATGCGCGGCTCCGGGCTCTGGGGCGCCGCCTGTGGCTCAGGCTCAGTCGCGGGGCTCTCGAGCTCCGGCGCAGCGGCTTCGGCGACCGGCGCGGCGATGTCGAGGCTCGGTGCCTCGGCGGCGGGCGCGGCCTCGACGACGTCCTGTGCGAGCTCGACCGGCGCTTCCTGCGCGGTTTCGGTCTCGATCTGCGAAAGTTCGATCTCCAGCGTCGGCGCCTCGAGGCGCACAGGCGCGACGCTCGGCGCTGCGATTTCCGCGGACGGCGTAGCCATCTCGATGCGCGGCAGTGATGGCGCCGTGCGCGTTGCGATGTCGATGACCGGCGCGCGGCCGTTGCTTTGCCCCTGGCCGTTGGTATTGAGCATCTTTTGCAGCCGCACGCTCGTGGTGCGCGCGCTGCTCGTCCCCGTCACGAGCGGCACGACCTTGTCGCCGTGGTCGATGGTCTTGTCCACTCGTTGCTCGGCGATGACCGGCTCTGGTGCGCGTCGCATCGGTTCGGAGACGCGGCGGACGATCGGCGCCGGCTGGAATTCTGCGTGAGTCGATCCGCGGCGCAGCCGCGCGAGCGTATCGAAGTAGACGGCCGGCGTGCCGCTCACGTCCAGATGGCGGAACTCCACGCAGTCCACTTCGGAGAATCCGAGCTGCTTGATCTTGCGGTGGAACGCATCCGGGAGCCGCTCCACGATGAACATGAGCCGGGGCGGTCTCGTGCTGGACACCTCGACCGACGGATACAAACGGCGGATCGCGTCGGGATATTCCATGCACCACGAGTAGGCTTCCACCGCCTTCAGGAGCATGTCCTCATCAGCGGTGAAGCCGGCGGTCACGAGCACCAGCGCGCCCTCGGTGTCCAGCGCGACGATGTCGACAGTCGCGTGGCCGAGCAACAGCCGCGAGTCGAGAACCGTGAGACCGGGCTCGATGCCATCGAGATGCTCGATGACCAACGACTGCAGTTGCCCGAGGTCTGGGATTTCGAGCTTTCTGACCACGAGTCTCATCGCCCGCTCCTCGCGCTGGATTTGTTCGTCGCGGAGGGATGGAGCAAAGGGGGTACCAAAGCTCTACCCGCGTCATAACTAGCGGTCAGAATTGACTAACATCTCGATCACGGAAGCTAGGATGACGGGCCTTGCGGCTGATTTCTGATCGGCTGGACCGGATGGCAAGCGGTCCGGTGGCCAGTGGCTGACCAGAGACGGAAAGGGCCGAAGACTACGCTTCGCTGAGTTTCTTGCGGAGCGTCTGGCGAGTGATGCCGAGAATCTTGGCCGCCTCGCTCTTGTTGCCCTTCACCTGCTGCAAGACCTTGACGATGTAGGAGCGCTCGATGGCCGCGAGGGTTCTCGAGCCGGGCGTGGAATCTTCCGCCGGTCGGCCCTCGGGCGACCGTGAGAATTGCGCCGGGAGGTTGTGAGCGTCGATCGACTCGCTGCTCGAGAGGATGACCATGCGCTCGACGAGGTTCTTCAGCTCCCGCACGTTACCCGGCCACGCATGGCCCAGCAGCAGCACCTCTGTTTCGGGCGCGAAGCGCTGAACCGTCTTGTGGAAGGTGCGATTGGCCTCCATCAAAAAGTGCCGCGCCAGGGGCAGGATGTCCTCGGTCCGCTCGCGCAGCGGCGGGATCGTGATCGGGATGACGTTGAGCCGATAGAACAGATCCTCGCGGAACTTGCCCTCCCTCACCATCGTCTCGAGCGAGCGGTTCGTGGCTGCGATGACGCGGACGTCGACCTTGATATCTCGCGTGCCGCCAACGCGCTTGAACATCCGCTCTTGAAGACAGCGCAGCAGCTTGGCCTGGCTGTTGGGTGACATCTCGCCAACCTCGTCCAGGAACAACGTGCCGCGATCCGCGAGCTCCATGAGACCCTTCTTCGTCGCGCGGGCGTCGGTGAACGCGCCCTTCTCGTGGCCGAACAGCTCGCTCTCGAAGAGCGTCTCCGTAATGGCCGCGCAGTTGACCTCCATAAATGGGAAATTCCGGCGCGCGCTCTCGTAGTGCAGACCCTTGGCCACAAGCTCCTTGCCGGTGCCGCTCTCGCCGTGGATCAGGATCGTGTGTGCCTCGCTGCGTGCGAGCTGCCCGATGATGTCGCGCAGACGCCGCGTCGAATCGGACTCTCCGATGAGCTGATCCGTTTTGTACTTGCCTTCTTCGCGCTTGGTGAGCCGCGTGATCTCGCGCCGCGCCTTCACCTCGTCGAGCGCGCGGCTCACCGAGATCCGCAGCTTCTCCAGGTGCTGGAACGGCTTTTCGAGATAGTCGGTGGCGCCGGTCTTGATCGCCGCAACGGCACTCTCGATGTGGCCGAACGCGGTGATCATGATGACGGCGCTGTCCGGATGCTTGGCCTTGAGCTCGCGTACGACGTGGATCCCGTCCATGTCCGGCAGTCGTAGATCTACGAGGGACACGTCGGGCGAAAGCTCCTCCGCGAGCTCGAGGCCTTCTTTTCCGGTACCGGCGGTGTGAACTTCGACATCGTCTTGGGCGAGAACGCGGGAAACCAACGTGCGGATGTTTCGCTCGTCGTCGATGACCAGGATCGTATCCATCGTTTCTGTAATTCTAGCCGAGACGATCCTGTCAAGAATATGGCCAATCGTTCGCAAACTGGCCACGACCAGCCGCTGTGACACATATGTGCTTGATAATGTGCGGAGATAGGTCAATACAGATATACGGCACAACTATTGCATTGGGACTGACCAAAGCACCGCCCGCAATCGCGAATATACTGAGGCGCCATGGCGACCGAGCTCGAGATTCTCGAGCGCATTCAGCGGCGTGTGCTCTGGCTCTCCACGTGGATGGTGCACCACGCCAACACGCGGCCGACCGCCGACGCGCTGAAGGTCGGTGGGCACCAGGCGTCGTCGGCTTCGGTCGTGAGTCTTCTCACTGCGCTCTACTTCAAGGCGCTGCGGCCCGGCGACGTCGTTGCGACCAAAGCGCACGCGTCGCCCGCGTTCTACGCGATCCAGTTTCTCCGAGGACGCCTCGACGGCGCCCGCCTCGCGACGCTGCGCGAGTTCGGTGGCCTGCAGGCGTATCCGAGTCGACGCAAGAACCCGGATGTCGTCGACCTCTCGACCGGGTCGATGGGATTGGGCGCCGTCATGGCGACGTTCAGTGCGCTCGCGTCGCGTTACCTCGTCGATCACGGCGCCGCACGCGCGCCCGAACGCTTCATCGCGATGGTCGGCGACGCCGAGTTGGACGAGGGCAACGTCTGGGAGGCGCTCGCGGAAGAACCGCTCGGCCGACTGGGTGACGTTCTCTGGATCGTCGACGTCAACCGCCAGAGCCTGGACCGTGTCGTGCCCGACATTCGCACCCGCCAGCTCAAGGACCTCTTCGTTGCGCATGGCTGGCGCGTCTGCGAGCTTCGGTGGGGCCGCCGCCTCGAGAGCGTCTTTCGCCATCCCGGCGGCGAGCGTTTACGCCGGCGGCTCGAGACGATGCCGAGCCGTGAATACCATCGACTGCTGCGCATGCCCGCAGGTGCCGTGCGCAAGGCGCTGGTGACGAGCGCCGAGGGCGCGCTCGATGCCGACGTCGATCGCGCCCTGGCCGATTTCGGCGACGATGCGCTGTCCTCCCTCATCGCCGACGTCGGCGGTCATGACCTCGCCTCGATCCTGGACGCGCTGGACGAGGCCGGGCGCGAGCGCGGCCGACCGGCGGTGATTCTGGCGCACACGATCAAGGGGTGGGGGCTGCCGTCCGCCGCCGATCCGCTCAACCATACGATGGTCACGACGCCTGCGCAGATCGTCGAGCTGCGCGAGGCGTTCGGTATCACGCCCGGCGACGAATGGGCCGGTTTCGATCCCGCCGGCGAGGAGGGTGAGTACATACGTCGGCTGGCGCCGCTGTGGACCGCGCCGCAGCGCACGGCCGCGCCCGTCGTCCCTCGCGCGTTGGACGAGCCGTATCAGGGCGCGATGTCGACCCAGGAAGCCTTTGGCCGCGTGCTCGGCGCGCTCGCGCGCCGTCCCGAGGGCGACGCGATCGTCACCGTCTCGGCCGATGTCGCGGTGACAACGCACCTGGCGGGATGGATCAACCGCAAGGGCGTCTATGCGCTCGAGCCGAAATCCGATCCGTTCTCCGATGCGCCGCAAGCAATGGCGTGGCGGGAATCGCCGACGGGGCGCCACATCGAGCTCGGCATCGCCGAGCACAACTTGTTTTTGCTGCTCGGCGCCCTGGGCCTCACCGCAGAAGTTTCGGGGACCACGCTGCTGCCGATCGGCACGCTCTACGATCCCTTCGTGCCCCGCGGCCTCGATGCGCTCTATCACGCGCTCTATGCCGGCGCTCGTTTCGTCGTCGCCGCAACACCATCGGGCATCACGCTCTCGCCCGAGGGCGGCGCCCACCAGTCGGTGATTACGCCGTCGATCGGCGTGGCGCTGCCGGCGATCGCATACTTCGAGCCGGCCTTCGCGCGCGAGGTGGAATGGATTCTTCTCGACGGGCTCGCGGCGATTGCGGCACGCGAGGGCGACAGTTTGTACCTGCGGCTGTCGACGCGCGCGGTCGACCAGGCGCTCGCACCGCCGGCGTCCGAGGCCTATCGCCAGGCGGTGTTGCGCGGCGGCTACCGTTTGCGCGACGCCCGCGGGGAAGCGCGCTACGCGCTCGAACGTGCCGTGCACATCTTTGCCGCCGGCGTGATGGTCACCGAGGCCGTCGAGGCCGCGCGCGCGCTGGCCGGCCGCAACATCTTCGCCAATGTCTTCGTCGTTACCAGTCCCGATCGTCTCTACCGTGGCCTGCGCGCACCGCGGCCGTGGCTCGAGACGCTCGTCGGCGCGGATGAAGAGGACGTTCCCATCGTCTCCGTGCTCGATGGACACTCGCACGCGCTGGGGTTCCTCGGCAGCGCGCTGGGCGTGCCGCAGCAGGCGCTCGGCGTCGAGGACTTCGGCCAGTCCGGGGCGCGGGCGGAGCTCTATCGTCAGTATGGGATCGACGCCGACGCGATCGTCGGCGCGGCGCGCACGCTCCTCGCACTATGACTCGGCGGCATTCGCCGTGCCCTGGCCGTGTTCGGTGACTAGCGCGCCGAGGTCGCTCGCCGGCCAGCTGCTCGACGTCGTCGGGCGGCGGGTGCCTGCCTGCCGACCATGGCTGGGCGCGATCGCCGACGCCGGCGACGTTGTCGTCCTCGAGCCCGTGTTCGCCGAGGCGAGCCGACGCGTCGGTGCCGCGCCGCTCGCGCTGACCGACACGGAGCAGACCGCGCTCGCGCGCGCGGGCGTGGACTGGTCGCTTGCGGCCTGGTGCGTCGACGACGTCGTGCGCGTCGCCACGCTGTTGCTCACTGCGCAGCGCGCGCCCGCGGAGGTCGAAGGCTTCATGCTCCGACGTCGACGATACGGTGACGTGCGCCAGCGTGCCGCGCTCATGCGCGCGCTGCCTCTTCTGCCGGACGCGCGTCAGTGGCTCGCCATCGCGCTCGAGGCGCGTCGCGCCGATGTGCGCGCGGTGCTCGAGGCGCTCGCATGCGACAACCCGTATCCGGCCGCTCACTTCCACGCGCTGCATTTCGACGATCTCGTCATGGCGGCGCTCGAGGCCGATCTGCCGTTGGCGCGCATCGTCGGCCTCGGCGCACGCGTGACAGACCAGCTGGCGTCGGCGGCGGCGCGCGTAGCGGAAACACGGCGCGCGGCCGGTCGACGGCCGCCGCCGGAGCTGTGGCGGCTGTCGTGGAGCCCAGCGTGAGCCGCGCGCCGGCGACGGGCTCGGCCGCTGATTTCTTGCCCGAGCGCCGCACGCTGTCCGCACTGCGCGAGGCGGCGGCGGGTTGCCACGGCTGTCCGCTGTGGGCGCGCGGGACGCAGACGGTCTTCGGCGAAGGCCCGCGGCGTGCGCGCGTCGTGCTCGTCGGTGAGCAGCCCGGCAACGACGAGGATCTGGCCGGCAAACCGTTCGTCGGGCCCGCGGGGCGGGTGCTCGATCGCGCCCTGGAGGCGGCCGGCATCGCGCGCGACGACGTCTACGTCACCAACGTCGTGAAGCACTTCAAGTGGGAGCCCAAGGGGAAACGGCGCATCCACGCGAAGCCGAATCAGATGGAGATCTCTGCGTGTCTGCCGTGGCTCGAGGCGGAGCTGGACATCGTCAAGCCGGTGGTCGTCGTGTGCCTCGGTGCGACCGCGGCGCAGGCCCTGCTCGGTCCGAAATTCCGGGTGACGAAGCGGCGAGGCGAATGGATTCCCGCGCGCTGGGCGCCGCGTGTGATCGCGACGGTGCATCCTTCCGCGATCCTGCGCGCGCCCGACGAGGCGGCGCGCCACGCGGAGATGGACCGATTCGTGGCCGACCTCGCGCACATCCCGCCTGTCCTGGGCGTCCACGCCGCCTGACGGTGCGGGCGGTATACTCAGGTCGAGCCATGGCCACGATCACCGCGACTCGCAAATCGGCGCTCCGACGCGAGCTGGAGACGATCGTCGGATCCGGCGGTGTGCTGTCCGAGCCCGATGAGCTGCTCGTCTACGAGTCGGATGGCCTGACGCTGTTCCGCGCGCTCGCCGATTTCATCGTGTTTCCGACGTCGGCGGAGCAGGTGGCCGGGGTCGTTCGCCTCGCGAACCGCGAGGGCATCCCGTTCGTCGCGCGGGGCGCCGGCACCGGTCTGGCGGGAGGATGCCTGCCCGCGGAGGGTGGGCTCGTGATCTCGATGATGCGGATGAATCGCGTGCTCGAGATCGACTACGACAACCAGATCGCCGTCGTCGAGCCCGGGCTCGTCAACCTACACCTGTCATGGGCCGTGGGCCCGCGGGGCTTCTACTACGCGCCGGACCCGTCGAGCCAACAGGCCTGCACCATCGGCGGCAACATCGCGACGAATTCCGGCGGACCGCACACGCTCAAGTACGGCGTGACCGTCAACCACGTGCTCGGCCTCGAGGTCGTGATGCCGGACGGCGAGATCGTCTGGCTCGGCGGCAAGACCCGTGATGGCCTCGGGTACGACCTGCCGGGCGTGTTCGTCGGCTCCGAAGGCACGTTCGGCATCGCAACCAAGATCGTCGTGCGAATTCTCAAAAAGCCTGCGGCGGTGAAGACCGTGCTCGCCGTCTTCGATCGCATCGAGCAGGCGTCCGTCGCGGTCTCGGCGATCATCGCGCGCGGGCTCGTGCCGGCGGCGGTGGAGATGATCGATCAGCTCACGATCCAGGCGGTCGAGGACGCGTTCGGATGCGGTTACCCGCGCGACGCGGCGGCCGCGCTGTTGATCGAGCTCGATGGCCTCGCCGTGGGCATGGCCGCGCAGGCCGAGCGTATCGCGGCGGCGTGCCGCGAGTCCGGCGCGCGCGAGGTCCGCACGGCCGCCAATGAGTCAGAACGACAGCTCCTCTGGAAGGGACGCAAGTCCGCTTTCGGCGCCTATGGACGCGTGTCGCCTGCCTACATGGTGATGGATGGCGTGATCCCGCGCACCAGGCTGCCGTATGTGGTCGCGCGCGTGAACGAGATCGTCGCCGCACACGGCCTGCGCGTCGGCAACGTGTTCCACGCCGGCGACGGCAACCTGCATCCGAACATCCTGTACGATCCCCGCAAGCCGGGCGAAGAGGCGCGCGTGGTCGCGGCCGGCGCCGAGATCATGAGGGTGTGCGCTGAGGTCGGCGGCTCGATCTCCGGCGAGCACGGTATCGGTCTCGAAAAGGCCGATTTCATGCCCTTCATCTTCTCGGCGGCCGACCTGGCGCTGATGCAGCGGCTCAAGGACGCGTTCAATCCGCGGGGTCTGTGTAATCCCGGCAAGGTGTTCCCCACGCGAAAGTCGTGCGTCGAGACGGGGCCCGTGGCGTACCGCCCGCACGCCATCGAAACGCAGGGCCTGGCGCAGCGCTTCTAGCGCCGTCGTGTCGCTGCTCGACAAGCTGCGCGCCATCGTCGGTCCCGCCCACGTCCTGACGGGGGTCGAGTCGTCGCCCTACGTGATCGAAGGACGCACGCCCGAAGCCGCTGTCTTTCCGGGCACGGTGGACGAGGTCGCCGCCGTGGTGGCCCAGGCGGCCGAGGCGTCCATTCCCGTCGTGCCATGGGGCGGCGGCAGCGCGATCGGCGTCGGCGTGCCGCCGGCGCGCGCGGGATTGATCCTCGTCCTCCAACGGCTCGGCGCGGTCCTCGAGCACGAGTCCGGTGACCTCACGGTGACCGCGCAGGCCGGCATCACGCTCGCCAGGCTGCAGAGCGCGCTGCGCGCCCGTGGGCAGTGGCTCTCGCTCGATCCCGCCGATGCGGAATGCGCAACGCTGGGCGGCGTGCTCGCCGCGAACGCCTCGGGCCCGCGGCGCCATCTCTATGGAACGGCGCGCGACGTCCTCATCGGTGTCAGCGTGGTGACCGCGGACGGCTCACTCGTGCGCGGCGGCGGTAAGGTCGTGAAGAACGTCGCCGGCTACGATCTGCCGAAGCTCTTCATCGGCTCGTTCGGCACCCTCGGCGTCATCGTCGAGGCCAGCCTGAAGCTGCGACCGCTGCCCGACGAGGAGCGACTGGTGGCCGTTCGCTTCGAGCGGGCCGCGGAGGCCGGCGCCGCGCTCCGCGCTCTGCTGGCGAGCGATCTGATCCCAAATGCCGTCGATCTGCTCGACACCGCCTCAGCCGCGGCGCTCGGCCTGCCGTCGAATCCGGCGACGCTCGCCGTCGGATTCGACGGACTCGGCGAGCAGGTGGACTGGCAAATCGCCGAGCTCGCGGGAGTCGTGGTCCCATGCGGCGGCGCCAAGCCGACGCTGCTGTCTCCCACGACGTGGCCGCGACTGGCGTCGGCCGCGCGCGACGCATTCGACGCGCCGGCGGCGATCATGACGCTCAGCGTGCTGCCGGGTGTCGTCGTCGACACGATCGAGCTCGGCAGCGAGGCCGCGCGCAAGCGGGGGCTCGAGAGCGCGTGGTGCGCCCATGCCGGCGTCGGCCACGTGACGGCGGCGCTCCGCGCGGACGGCTCGCGGCAGGATCCGGCGCCGATCGTCGCCGTGCTCGAGGAATGGCGCGCGGTCGCGCACGCGGGGGGTGGCCACGCCTCGGTGGCGTGGGCGCCGTTGCCGGTGAAATCGGCGCTGCCGGTGTGGGACGACGCCGGCGCGGCCGGGCGACTCATGCAGCGTATCAAGGCGCAGCTCGACCCGAACAACGTGCTCAACCCGGGCCGCTTCGTCGGCGGTATCTGAATGACGCCAGCTGCGACCTCGGAAACACCCGCACCGCTCACGCTGCACGGCCTCAGCGTCGAAGGCGTGAACCAGTGCGTGCACTGCGGTCTCTGCCTCGCGTCCTGTCCCACGTTCTCGGAGCTGGGCACCGAGATGGACTCGCCGCGCGGGCGCATCTTCCTCGTGAAGTCGCTCGCCGAGGGACGCATCGGGCTGTCGGACTCCACGGTGCGTCACTTATCTCTGTGCCTCGATTGCCGCGCGTGCGAGACGGTGTGCCCCGCCGGCGTGCCCTACGGCCGGCTGATCGAGGCCGCCAAAGCCGAGATCGAGCGCCAGCGGCCCGGCGGGTGGCTGCGGCGTGCATTTCGCTGGCTGAACTTCGGCGTTCTCCTCGGCCGCCCACGGGCACTGGTGCTGGCCGCCGCGGGTCTCCGCGCCTATCAGATGACAGGGCTGCAGACGCTCGCACGCAAGAGCGGCATCCTCGGTCTGTTGCCGGGAACGCTGACGGTGTGGGACGCGCTGTTGCCTCGATTGCCGGCGGCGGCGGCGCGCGCGCGGTTGCCGACGCTGACGCCGGCGGAAGGCCCTCGCCGCGGGCGCGTGGCGATGCTCACCGGCTGCGTGCAATCGGTGGTCTTCGGCTCGCACAATCGTGCGACCGCGCGCGTGCTGGCCAAGAACGGCTGGGAGGTCGTGGCGCCGCCGGGACAGGGCTGCTGCGGCGCGCTCAATGCGCACGGCGGCGACCACGCACGCGCGCTCGACATGGCACGGCGCACGATCGAGTCGTTCGAGGGTGAGCGCGTCGATGCCGTCGTCGTGAACACGTCGGGATGCGGCGCGCACATGAAAGCCTATGGTGCGCTGCTCGCCGGCGATGCCGCGTGGACCGAGCGGGCGCGCCGCTTCTCCGCGAGCGTGCGTGACATCAGCGAGCTGCTCGCCGGCACGCCGCTCCGCGGGCCGCTGCGTCCGATCCCGATGACCGCCACCTATCACGATCCGTGTCACGTCGTGCACGGTCAGAAGATTCGGAGCGCGCCGCGCACGCTGCTCGCGCAGATCCCGGGGCTGCGCGTCGTCGAGCTGGCGGAGTCGGATTGGTGCTGCGGGTCGGCGGGGATTTACAACCTCACCGAGCCCGAGATGGCAGGACGGCTGCTGCGCCGTAAGGTGCGCCACGTGCTCGCCACCGGCGCGACCGCGCTCGTCACCGCCAACCCCGGATGCATCCTGCAGATCCAGCAAGGGTTGCGGCAGGCGGGTTCGACGATCGAGGTGCTCCACCTCGTCGAGATCCTGGACCGGGCATACCCGTGAGCACGCCGGACGCCACGCCGCGTGAGCACAGGGCGACGGCGCCGAAGACGGTCGGCTGTTTCGTCCTGACCGTCTCCGACACCAAGACCGCCGACACGGACACCAGCGGCACAGTGATCCGGGACCTGCTCACCGCGGCCGGCCACCGCGTCGTGGAGTCGCGGATCGTGCGTGATGAGCCCAGGGACGTCGCGCGCATCGTGCGGCAGGCGTGCGCGCGCGAGGACGTGCAGGCCGTGGTCCTCACCGGCGGTACCGGGATCACGTCGCGCGACTCGACGTTCGAAGCTGTGGAGGCGCTCCTCGACAAGCGTCTGCCCGGCTTCGGCGAGCTCTTCCGCATGCTGTCGTTCCAGGAAATCGGCGCCGCGGCCATGATGAGTCGCGCACAGATGGGACTGCACGCGCGCCGCATCGTCGTCTCATTGCCCGGATCCCCGAACGCCTGCCGGCTGGCCCTGGAAAAGCTCCTGATTCCGGAACTCGGCCACCTGCTCCGCGAGGCGAGTCGCTAGCCGCGCTATACTGCAGAGACGCGACTCTAGGGAGGTTGCCCACCATGGCCGCACGCGTCCGCGCCATCCTCGCCCCGCTGATTCTCGTCACGGTGTTGCCGCTCGGTTGTGCGGGCCCGACGAGCACGGACCAGACGAAGCTCTGGCAGGAGGCGCCGGCGGCGGCCGCGGCGCCCGAGCTCACACGCTTCAACGATTTGCTCGCCGACCTGGCGGAGCGTCTGAAGCCGGCGCTCGTGCATGTGCGCGTTCGTCGCGGAGGTTCGGCGCCGAAGGATGACGACACGCCGGGTGAGCCGCGGCGCTCGACCGGCTCGGGCTTCGTGATCGACTCGAGCGGTCTCATCGTGACCAACGCTCACGTCGTCGAGCAAGCCGAGTGGATCCAGGTGCGCCTCGCGGACGGTCGCCGGTTCAACGGCCGCACCGTGGGGTTCGACAGCCGGGTCGACCTCGCCCTCGTGCGGATCGACGCGACAGGGCTGCCGGTCCTTCCGCTCGGCGATTCGAACCGCATGCGCGTCGGCGAGTTCGTGTTGGCGCTCGGTCACCCGTTCGGCCTCGAGCAGTCCGTGTCGCTCGGGATCGTGAGCCGCAAGGGCGCGCCGCTCACGGTGGCCGCCCCCGGCTTCGACTTCATCCAGACGGACGCGGCAATCAACCCCGGTAACTCGGGCGGGCCCCTGGTGAACATGTCTGGGCAGGTGATCGGCGTCAACAGCATGGCGGCGCGTAACGGCTCGATTGGATTTGCGATCCCCTCGAATCTCGTGAAGCTGCTCGTGCCGCAGTTGGCGTCCAAGGGCAAAGTCGAGTGGGGCTGGCTCGGCGTGTCGATCGCGGAGGTGACCGACGAGGACGTCCCGCGGCTCAAGCTGCGCGATGCGCGCGGCGTGCTCGTCCGCGGTGTGATGCCCGGCGAGCCGGCGGCGATGGGGGGCGTGAAGGCCGACGACGTGCTGGTCGCCGTCGACGGCACACCGCTCGAGAGTCCTCGCGACCTCCAGCGCGTCGTCTCGTCGACGCCCGTGGGCAAGCGGGTGCGCGTGGTGTTGCTGCGCGAGGGGCGCGAGACCGAGGTCGAGGTGACCATTGGGCTCTACAAGGAGCGCGAGGCCCGCGAGCGAGACGTGGCGCCGAAACCGACGGAGAAGGACGCGCCCCAAGGACCGCGGCAGGAAGCTCCGAAGGACAAATGATTCAGGCGCGGGCGCGCGGCGCCGCCAGCGCCGCGAGCGTCGCGCGCGCCCACGTCCCGTCCAACGCCGGCACCGGCGCATAGCGCACCGACCCGGTGATGTGCACGCCACCTTCCCAGTCCGCCGGCGTGTCCTCCAGGACGTCCTCGACCGCGAGCAGGAAATAACCCAGGGCATCGGCGCCCGCGACGTCGAGCGGTCCATCGACGACGCGCGTCTTGACGTACACGACCGCGTCGGACTCCACGATCAACAGCGTGGCGGCCGCGCGCTCGACCAGGTTGCGCGCGCTCGCCGAGCGCGCCTGGATCACGAGCCCCAGCGTGCCAGAATCGTAGGCCCGCACCTCCAGGTAGCTGAGCAGCATGGGATGGGGGCGACCCTCTTCGTCCACCGTGACCAACGGCAGCGCGACGCCGAGCCGACTCTCGAGGTCACGCTGCGAGAGGCGTTCGACGAGCGCCGGGGGCAGGCGGCGACCGAGCGAGTGCGCCATGGTGCGCAGCGTAGCATCGTCGCCGAGAAGACACTTCGGCCGTGCCGACCCGGCCAGGGCGGCACGGGGCATACCGTTGCCCGCTCCAACTGTTCGAATCTTATGCCGTCGCCTCGTGGTCCTGGCCTTGCACTTGTGGCGCAGCACGGCCCATATCGGGCCGGGCTCGAAGGCTGGGGGGACGGCCTGATGGAACGCCTGCAGTGGTGGCTGCTCCTGTTGTCCGCCGTGATGTTTTCGATGTCGGGATGCGCCAGCGTGAGGGAGTGGTGTCGTGAAGGGGCGCCTGGCCGGGCTCCATGCTCGATGCTATATGCGTCCGGCCACCACATGGCCTTCTCCATGAAGAGCCACAAGACCGAGGCGAGCATCACGGAGGCCGACAGACAAGCCGCGGCGCGCGAGGGCTGGTGGGGTCGGGTCGTGCCGCCGCAAGACAAGGCAACGATCGCGTCGGCGTCTGCGCCGACGCCCGTCGACAAGGGTGCTCCGGACGACGTGCCGGTTTCCGCCAATGGCGGCAAGCGCGTCGCGGTCAACCGCTCGTCCGAGCAGCGAGACTCGCGCACGTCCGACCAGATCTCCAGCGAGCTGGCCGACATGACGGGCCGATGGCGCGGCCAGTGGTCGGCGAACGGTGCCTGGGGCGAGCGTCGCGAGGCTGACGCGGAGATGCTCTTCGTTCAGACCGGCAACAAGGGAACAGGACACATGAGGCTCGCCAACACGGTGGCCGCGGTCGGCGTGCCGGAAGTCGTGCGGTACCTCGGAGCGCTCGGCACGCCTATGAGCTTGCGCGTGTCTCGTGGCGAGGTGATCGCACGCTACGAGAACGGTCCGGCGGTTGTCGTGCGGTTCAAGCGCGTCGGTGACCGGCTCTACGGCCGCATCGACAACTCGCCGTCGTTCCTGCTCGTCCTCGATCGCCAGTAAGCCGCGCATCGCGGCCCGCTGGGTCTCCGCGCGCGACCGACGTCGCGCGCGGAGACTCACTCGACACAGTGCTCGCTCGGTCTAGCCTCCGGCGCGCGCCGGTTCCGGGGCTCCTGCGGTCGCCGCGTGGCCATTCGGCGTCGCGGCGCAGGCGTCGCCCCCCGCGCGGTGGATCGACAGATCGGTGATCTTCGGCGCGGTGCCGCACAGCGGACAGTTCGGATCCCGCCGCAGCCGCACCTCGCGGAACCGCATGCCGAGCGCGTCGTACGTGAGGAGCCGACCGATCAGCGGCTCACCGATCCCGAGCAGCAGCTTGACGGCTTCCGTCGCCTGCACCAGCCCAACCACTCCTGGGAGCACGCCCAGGACGCCGGCCTCGCTTCAGCTGGGGACCAGGCCTGCAGGCGGCGGTGACGGATAGAGGCAGCGATAGCACGGGCCTTCGTTCGGCGCGAAAACGGTGGCCATGCCCTCGAACTGGAAAATCGAGCCGTGCACGTTGGTCTTGCCGCCGAGATAGCACGCGTCGTTGACCAGATAGCGCGTCTCGAAGTTGTCCGAGCCATCGACGACGAGGTCGTAGTCACGGATGACGTCCATCACGTTGTCGACGGTGATGCGCATCGGCAGGGGGATGACGTTGATGTCGGGATTGAGGGCTTTCAGCGTGCGCGTGCCCGACTCGACCTTGGGCTTGCCGATGTCGGCGGTGGTGTGCAGCACCTGCCGCTGAAGGTTGGTGATGTCGACCACGTCGCCGTCCATGAGACCGAGCGTGCCGACGCCCGCGGCGGCCAGGTACAGCGCTGTCGGTGAGCCGAGGCCGCCGGCGCCGATCAATAGAACGCGACTTCGCAGGAGCTTGCGCTGTCCCTTGTCGCCGACCTGCGGCAGCAGGAAATGGCGGCTGTAGCGCTGGATCTGGTCGGGCGTCATCGCGACGTCCTTCACGACCGGCAGCCCGCTCTGCGCCCACTTCTGGTAGCCGCCCGCGAGGTTGATGACGTGCTGGTAGCCGAGCTCCTTCAGCTGCTTCGCCGCGAGCACGGAGCGCAGTCCCGTCTGACAGTAGAGGACGACCGGCGTCGACGGATCGCTCACCGCGCCGCCGATACGGAATTCGAGGAAGCCACGACTGATGTTCGTGGCGGCCTCGATGTGGCCGTCGCGGTATTCGTCCGGATCGCGCACGTCGATGACGACGGGCGGTGTGTCGGACTTGAGGCGCCGCTGGAGGTCCTCGGGCCCTTCTTCGGGCACGACTTGCCGGGCCTCGGCGAGCATTTCCCTCAGTGTTTTCATGGAGGTGATGTTACCCCTATTTACCCTGTGACGCCTGCTATACTCGCAGAGATTCATGGCGAGTCCGACGACGAAAGGCATCATTCTGGCCGGCGGCTCGGGCACCCGCCTCTATCCCGTGACGCTTGCGCTCAGCAAACAGCTCGTCCCGATCTACAACAAGCCGATGGTGTACTACCCGCTCTCGACGCTCATGCTGGCCGGCATCCGCAACGTGCTCGTGATCTCCACTCCGCAAGACACCGAGGGGTTCCGTCGCCTGCTCGGTGACGGCCGGCATCTGGGCCTGACCATCGACTACGCCGTGCAGCCGAGCCCCGATGGTCTCGCGCAGGCGTTTGTGATCGGTCGCGAGTTCATCGGTGACGGGCGCGTCGCGCTGGCGCTCGGCGACAACGTGTTCTATGGCCACGGCTTCACCGATTCGATCCAGCGCGCGGCGGCGCGCGCGCACGGCGCGACGGTGTTCGCCTACTGGGTGCGCGACCCCCAGCGGTACGGCGTGGTGGAGTTCGACGACGCCGGGCACGCGGTGGGCCTCGAAGAAAAGCCGGCAAAGCCGCGCTCGTCGTGGGCGGTGACCGGCCTCTACTTTTACGACAACCGCGTGGTCGACATCGCGGCGGCGCTCGAGCCGTCGGACCGCGGTGAGCTCGAGATCACCGACGTCAACCTCGCCTATCTCCGCACGGGCGCGCTGCACGTCGAGCGCCTGGGGCGCGGCATCGCGTGGCTCGACACGGGAACGCACGAGGCGCTGCTGCAGGCGTCGAGCTTCATCCAGACGCTGGAGGAGCGGCAGGGACTGATGGTCGCGTGCGTCGAGGAGATCGCGTTTCGGATGGGCTATATCACCGCGACCGACGTGTTGCGCATCGCCGAGCCGATGCGCAGCAACTCGTACGGCGACTATTTGCGCCGGCTCATCGACGACGCCTGAGACGACGGCGATGCCTGGTTTGCGGCTGACGACGGCGATGCCCGATTCGCCGCTGGCGTGACGATGGAATTCTCGCCCGACGCCAAGCGCGCGTTCCACGTGCAGACGTACGGCGGCGCACCCGCCATCGACGGCGTCCGTGTGATCGAGCTGACTCGGCACCTCGACGACGGCGGGGCGATGACCGAGCTGGCGCGCCTCACCGAGGGACGCGCCGCCGGCCTGGGCGACTTCACCGTGCGCCAGGTCAACTACAGCGAGATCACGCCGCGAACGATCAAGGCATTTCACCTTCATACGCGCCAGACCGACGTGTGGTTCGTCCCGCCTTCGGATCGCATGCTGGCCGTGCTGCTCGACGTCCGCAAAGGCTCGCACACCGAGGGCGTCCGGCAACGCGTCGTGCTGGGCAACGGCGCCTCCCGGCTGCTCCTGATCCCGCCCGGCGTCGCTCACGGTGTCCGCAATCTCGCGGAGCGTCTCGGGCGCATTCTGTATTTCACCGATGCGCACTTCTCTCCCGACCCGACCACGGGCGACGAGGGTCGGCTGCCGTGGGACTTCGCCGGCGCCGAGGTCTGGGAAGTGGCGCGCGGATGAGGGAGGGCGCCGCGGCCTCGCGGCCCTCGCTACAATGAAGCTCGTGGTGACGGGCGGCGCGGGCTTCATCGGGAGCAATTTCGTTCGCCACGTGCTGCGCGAGCATCCCGACGATCGCGTCGTCAACCTCGACAAGCTGACGTACGCAGGGAATCCCGCCAACCTCGCCGACATGGCGCGCGACCCGCGCTACGCGTTCGTGCAGGGCGACATCTGCGACGCGGCACTCGTTCGCGACCTCGTGCGGGGCGTCGACGCCGTCGTGAACTTCGCCGCGGAGTCGCACGTCGACCGCTCTCTCGTCGAGCCGGACGCCTTCCTCCGCACCGACGTGTTCGGCGTGTTCACGTTGTTGGAGGCCGTGCGCGAGCTCAAGGTTCCGCGCTTCCTGCACATCAGCACCGACGAGGTCTACGGCAGCGTGGCGCAGGGCTCGTCCAGCGAGGCCGACCCGCTGCGCCCGTCGAATCCGTATTCGGCCTCCAAGGCGGGCGGCGACCTGCTCGCGCTGTCGTACTGGCGCACGCACGGCGTGCCGGTCGTGGTCACGCGCTCCTCGAACAACTTCGGGCCATACCAGTATCCCGAGAAGGTCGTGCCGCTCTTCATCACCAATGCGCTCGACGACCAGCCGCTTCCTCTCTACGGCGACGGCCGCAACGTTCGCGACTGGCTCTACGTGCTCGACAACTGCGCCGCCATCGATCTCGTCCTGCGTCGAGGCCGTGACGGCGAGGTGTACAACATCGGCGGCGGCCACGAGATCGAGAACCTCGTCCTCACCCAGGAGATCCTGAGACTCACCGGCAAGCCGGACACACTCATCCGTCGGGTGACCGACCGCCCCGGGCACGATCGCCGGTACTCGGTGGATTCGGCGAAGATCGGCCGGCTCGGCTGGGCCCCGCGGCATCCGTTCGCCGCCGCGCTCGAGACGACGGTGCGCTGGTATCGTGAGCACGAGACGTGGTGGCGTCCGCTGAAGTCCGGTGAGTTCCGCGCCTGGTACGAGCGCCAGTATGCGAACCGGTGAACGCCGCGTGATGCGACGTCTGCGCGCGGCCGCGCTCGTGGCGACGTTGCTCGGGCTGCCGTTGTCGGTCGTCTCGCCGCCGGCGCTGGCCGTGCCGCGGCCGGCGCCGCCGCGGCTGGCGCCCAACTCCGTCTCGCCGGTGCCGTCGTACGTGCGGCGCGTCGAGCCGGCCGTCGTCGGCCTGCGCGTGAAGGCGCGCGCCGACGCGCCGTCGTCGCAGCGCCTCGGCGCTCGGCGCGCCGGCAGCGCCGTCATCTTCGACGCGCGCGGCTACGCCGTGACGGTGACCTATCTCGTCGTCGACGCCGAGAGCATCGAGGCGCAGCTGCGTGACGGGCGTCTTGTGCGCGCCGAGATCGCCGGCGTGGATCTCGAATCGGGACTCGCGGTCGTGCGCCTCGCAGGCAACGGACCGTGGCCGGTCGCGAGCCTCGGCGATTCCCGCGATCTGCTGGCGGGCGCGCGCACCGGCACCGTCGCCGTCGACGAGGACGACGATCTCGTCCACGCCGCCAGCACGATCGAGGGGGTGCGCCGTTTCTCGGCCTCCTGGGAGTACATGCTCGAGCGCGCCTTCATCGTGACGCCCGCGATCTCGTCGTGGGGCGGCAGCGCGCTCGTGGACGAGCACGGACGTCTGGTCGGCATCGTCTCGCTGCGATTGGGTGACGCGCCGCACGTCAATCTCGCCATCCCGCTCGAGACATTTGTGCCCGTCAAGGATGAGCTGATCGCCGCCGGCCGTGTCGCAAGCCGGCGGCCGCGACCGTGGCTGGGGCTGCTCACGATCGGAGGCGCCGACGGCATCGTGGTCGACGGGTTCAACGAGGCCGGGCCCGCGCGGGCCGCGGGATTCCAGCGCGGCGACCGGATCGTGGGGGTGGACGGCGTGCGTGTGGCGACCCAGGAAGAGTTCTACGAGCGTCTGTGGCGGCGCCGCGCCGGCGACACCATCGACGTGGCCGTGCGCCGCGGCGCCGCCGAGCGTGTCATCTCCGTGCGCTCGGTGGACCGCTATACGCTCTACCGCTCCACATCCCGCTGAGCGCGGTACCCTCATTGGTATGAAAGGCGCCGCCGACACGTACGAGGGCCGGGGGCTCATCGCGGATCCGATCCATCGATACATCCTCTATACGCGGCCCGGCGGCATTCCCGGCGAGGCGACGGAGCAGGACGTCATCGACACGCCGTGGGCGCAGCGGCTCCGGCGCATCCCGCAGCTGCAGTCGGCGCGCTGGGTGTTTCCCGCCGCCGAGCACAGCCGCTTTCAGCACTCGCTGGGCGCCATGCACCTGTCCGGGCGGCTGGCGCAGCAGCTGTATCCGTCGCTGCGCGCGGTCTTCGAGGCCGACGCTCCGTCGGCCGCGCTGCTCGAGGAGCTGCTCCGCATGGCCGGTCTGCTGCACGACATCGGTCACGGCCCTTTCGGCCACTTTTTCGACGACAACTTCCTCATCGACTATGGGCTGACGCACGAGCTGGTCGGCCAGCGCATCATCCGCGAGGAGCTCGGCGACGTCCTGCGCTCGCTGCGGCGAAGCCCGAGCGGCGCATTCAACGCCGACGAGGCGATCGACCCCGAGTGGATCTGCTACCTCATGGGCAAGTCGTACACGGAGCCGCTCCCGCATCATCCGAAGTGGCTCAAGTTCCTCAAGCCGCTGCTGTCGGGCGTCTTCACCGCGGACAACATGGACTACGTGCTGCGCGACGCCTACATGTGCGGGGTCGCGGTGGGGCCGATCGACATCGAGCGCATCATCTATTACTCCTTCTTTTCGGAGAAGGGTCTCACGCTCGACCGCGGCGGGCTGCAGGCGTTCATCATGTTCCTGAACGCCCGGTTTTACATGTACACCAACGTCTACTACCACCGCACCACACGCGGGATCGACCTGCATCTCAAGGAGATCTTCAACGAGACGATGCAGATCGCGTTTGGATTCGACCTGCGGCAAGCGCTGCACCCCTATCTGCACCTCACGGAGTGGACGCTGCTCGAGGAGGTCGGGCGCTGGCACGACACGCCGGACGGCGATGCGCGCGCAAAGGACAAGAAGCGTCTGGGCGCCGAATGGCGGCATATCCTCGATCGCAAGCTGAAGTGGCGGATGGCCGGCGAAGAGATCCTCGACCAGTTCGAGGTGCGCAAGGGGCAGAGCTTCCTCGAGCCCAACGAGGTCGTGCGCCGGGTCAAGGCGTTTCTGCCGGCCTCGCTGCGCGACTTCGACTTCCGCATCGACATGGCCCAGCAGGACCCGCGCCCGCTGAACCCGTTGCAGATGGGCGACCGGCAGATCTACGTCTATGACTCGTTCACCAAGCGCGTGTCGCAGGAGCCGTTGACCGAGCTGCTCAAGTACCTGCCGGGCAAGGTCGCGCAATGCCGCATCTTCGCGATGAGTCACGAGCACGACGCGGAGCTCGCCACCGCGCTCAAGCGCGCGCTCAACGAAGAGCCGTCGGCGATCGTCACGAATGTCTGAGGGCCTTCACGAGGCCCTGACCCCTCGCGAAGTCGCCGCGTGCCTCGAGGCCGCGATAACCACCCTGCGCGCGGAGCTCGGCGGGCTGCCCGAGCGCGTGGTCGCCTGGCATCCGGCGGCGGGGGAGTGGTGCGCCAAGGAGGTCGTCGGTCATCTCATCGAGGCCGAGCGCCGAGGATTCGCCGGGCGCATCCGCATCATTCTTGATGCGGACCGTCCGGCGCTGCAGGGGTGGGATCAGACCGAGGTCGCGCGGGCGCGGCGCGATTGCGAGCGTCCGATCGCCGCGCTGCTGGACGAGCTGGCCGCTCTGCGGCGGGACAGCGCGACGCTCGTGCGCGCTCTGACCGCGTCGGATCTCGACCGCGCCGGCCAGCACCCGAAGGTCGGGCTCCTGCGCGTGCGCGATCTCCTTCAAGAATGGGTGCATCACGACCGCAACCACATTCGCCAGGCGCTCGCCAACGTGCAGGCGTACGTGTGGCCCGCGATGGGCAACAGCCAGAAGTTCTCCGGCGACTGATCAGCCGGCGCGGTAACGCGTCGGGTCGGCGACGCCCGCGTGCTCGAAGCCCCGGCGCCGTAGCACACACGCGTCGCAACGGCCGCAGGCGGCGCCGTCGGGCGTGGGATCGTAGCAGGACAGCGTCAGGCCAAAATCGACGCCGAGGGCGACACCCTCGGCGACGATCTCCGCCTTCGTCAGGTGGATCAGCGGCGTGTGGATCTTCAGCTTCTGTCCACCTTCCACGCAGGCCTTCGTCGCCAGATTCGCCATCCGCTCGAAAGCGCCGACGTACTCGGGCCGGCAGTCCGGATAACCCGAATAGTCGAGCGCGTTGACGCCGATGAAGATGTCCTGCGCGCCCAGCACCTCCGCCCATGCGAGGGCATAGGAGAGAAAGATCGTGTTGCGGGCCGGCACGTAGGTGACCGGAATGCTTTTGCCGATCTCCGCCGTGGAGCGGTCTTTCGGCACGTCGATGTCGGCGGTGAGCGCGGAGCCGCCGAACGCGCGGAGATCGACGTCGACGATCTCGTGGCGCACGGCGCCGAGCGCCCGCGCGACGCGCCGTGCCGCCTCGACCTCGACGGCGTGGCGCTGCCCGTAGCGAAACGTGAGCGCGTAGGTCTCGAAACCGCGCTCGCGCGCGACGGCCAGCGTGGTCGTCGAATCCACGCCGCCGCTCAGGAGGACCACCGCTCGCTGCATCACGGCCAGTGTATTATCGAAACGCCATGAGCTGGCGATTCGTCTCGTGCGCGGCGCTGTTCGTCACGTGTCTGCTCACCGCGAACACGATCGCCGCGAAGCTCATCGTCGTGGGTGGAGTCGTGCTCACGGCCGGCATCGTGATCTTTCCGGTCTCTTACGTCATCGGCGACGTGCTCACCGAGGTGTGGGGCTACGGGGCGGCCCGCCGAGTGATCTGGCTCGGCTTCGCCTGCAATGCGCTGATGGTGGCCGCGATCTGGCTCGGTGGCCAGCTGCCGCCGGCGCCGTTCTGGACCGGCGACGCAGCGTATGCCGAGATTCTCGGCCAGACACCGCGGATCGTGGCGGCGTCCTTCGTCGCCTATCTCGTCGGCGAGTTCGCGAACTCCTTCGTGCTCGCTAAGCTCAAGATCGCCACCCGCGGGCGATGGCTCTGGCTCCGAACGATCGGCTCGACGGTGGTCGGGCAGGCGCTCGACAGCGGCGTGTTCGTCACCCTGGCGTTCGTGGGCATGGTGCCGATCGGTGTGCTCGCGCAGATCATCGCGGGGCAATGGGTCTTCAAGGTCCTCTACGAGGCGGCGGCCACGCCGCTCACCTACGCGGCCGTCGCCTGGCTCAAGGCGCGCGAGGGCGTCGACACGTACGATCACGAGACCGACTTCAATCCCGTGCGGCTCTGACGAGGGGTCATCATGGAGAAGTTTCGCGGCGTCGACTACTACGGCATCGAGACGCTCCTCTCCGAGGACGAGCGCATGATTCGCGACGCCGTGCGCGACTGGGTGGAAGCCGAGTTCGTGCCGATCGTCGCCGAGCATCATCGCGCCGGCACGTTTCCTGTCGCGCTGATTCCCAAGCTCGGCGAGCTCGGCGTCTTCGGCGCCACGCTCAAGGGCTACGGCTGCGCCGGGCTCAGCAACGTGGCCTACGGCCTCATCATGCAGGAGCTGGAGCGCGGCGACTCCGGGCTGCGCTCGTGCGCCTCTGTGCAGAGCGGGCTCGTCATGTACCCGATCTACGCCTACGGCAGCGATGCGCAGAAGGACGCGTGGCTGCCGCGTCTGGCCACCGGCGAGAAGATCGGCTGCTTCGGTCTCACCGAGCCGGACCACGGCTCCGACCCGGGCGGGATGAAGACGCGCGCCGTTCGCAAGGGCGACGCCTGGATCGTCAACGGCACCAAGCTCTGGATCACCAATGGCTCGATCGCCGACGTGGCCGTGGTGTGGGCCAAGGCCGAGGACGGCGAGATCCACGGCTTCCTCGTCGAGCAAGGCACTCCTGGCTTCTCGACGCTCGACATCCACGGCAAGTTCTCGATGCGCGCGTCGATCACGTCGGAGCTGGCCTTCCAGGACTGCCGCATCCCGCTCGACAACATCCTGCCCAACGTCAAGGGGCTGCGCGGCCCGCTCGGCTGTCTGAGCCAGGCGCGCTACGGCATTGCGTGGGGCGCGATCGGCGCGCTCATGGCGTGCTACGACTGGGCGCTACAGTACGCCCAGCAGCGCGTGCAGTTCGGCAAGCCGATCGGCTCCTTCCAGCTCGTGCAGCAGAAGCTCGTCTGGATGCTGAACGAGATCACGAAGGCGCAGCTGCTGGCGCTGCAGCTCGGTCGCCTCAAGGATGCCGGCACGGTGCGGCCGCAGCAGATCTCGCTCGCGAAGATGAACAACGTCCAGGTCGCGCTCGACGGCGCGCGCATGGCCCGCGACATCCTCGGGGCGTCCGGCATCGTGGACGAGCACCCGATCATCCGTCACATGATGAACCTCGAGACGGTGAACACGTACGAAGGCACCCACGACATTCACACGCTCATCGTGGGCCGCGACGTGACGGGACTGGACGCGTTCGGGGCGGCCTGACGGGGCGGTTAGACCTCGCCGCTCTTCGAGGCGATCTCGCGCACGACCGCGTTGATCTTGCTCACGGCGGCGGTGATGCGCTCGGCCGCCTCGCTCGTGGCATCGCCCGGTGCCTTCATCTCGAGGAGCTGCGCGCTGGCCATGATGACTGCCAGCGGGTTGTTGATGCGGTCGCCGAGGAACTCGCCGAGCTCCTTGAGCAGCGCCAGCTGAGCCGCCTCCACCCGGCGATCGGTGCGCTCGGCGAGCGTCTGGCGTTCCTGGTCCAGCCGCGACAGGACAGAATCGAGCGCGCGCTTGCTCTCCGCGACCAGCTCGCGCACGTCTTCCGTGCCCGCGCCCTGCAGCGAGTCGAGGACCACCTGGTGATAGCGGCGCGCGAAATCGACGTCGTCGAGCAGGCGTCCGAGGGTCGCGTCATACTCCGCGCGGACGTGGCGGTCGACGAGCCGCTCGAGCTCTTTGGCCATCTGCTGCGGCGTGATGTCCTTGGCATCGAGATAGGCGGTGGCGCCGACGTCGCGGCCGAGGTCGCGGGCGGGTCCGCCGATGAACACGCTGCTGTAGAAGATGAAGGGCAGCCGCTCCCAGCGCCCGTCCCGGCGGAGAGCGCGGCAGAGCTGAAAGCCGTCGAGCTTCGGCATGCGCACGTCGGAAACGACGGCATCCACGCGTTCACGTTCGAGGGTCGCCAGCGCGGCTTCGCCGTCGGGGGCGGTGAGGACTTCGTGCCCGGCGTGCCCGAAGATGGCCGTGAGCATCCGCCGGTGTGGTGAGGAATCGTCGACGACGAGGATCCGCATCCCCATCCCCATCCTATTCGCTTCGCAGGGTGGGGTCCAGCAAGTCACGCAGCCAGTCGCCGCTGCGGCTCACGACGAGCGAGGTGAGGAGAAGCACACAGCCGGGAAAGACCGAGATCCACCACGCCGAGTCGAGGTACTCGCGGCCTTCCTGGATCATTCCGCCCCAGGACGGCGTCGGTGGCTGGATGCCGAGGCCGAGGAACGAGAGGGTCGCCTCCAGGACGATGGCCCGCGCCAGCTGCAGCGTCGCGATCACGACCAGCGTGGAGAGCACGTTGGGCAGGATGTGGCGGCCCACGATGCGTGGCACGGCGCCGCCGAGCGCGTGGATGGCGTCCACGAACTCGCGCCCTCTGAGCACGAGGACCTGCGAGCGCAGCACGCGCGCGTAATCCACCCAGCCCGAGAGCCCGATCACCACGACAAGGGTCGGAAAGCTCGGCCCGAGCACACCGATGATGCCGATGGCCAGGAGGACGAACGGGAAGGCCAGCTGCGCATCAGCGACGGTCATGATCACCGTGTCTGTCCAGCCGCCGCGATAGCCGGCCAGGATCCCCAGCGCGGCGCCGACGAGGCTGCCGACGACGACGGCCGCGAAGCCGACGACGAGCGACACCCGCGCGCCGTAGATCGTGCGCGACAACACGTCGCGGCCGAGGTGATCGGTGCCCAGCGGATGCGCCAGCCCATCGGCGCCGGCGAGCGTAGGCCCGGCGAGCCGGACACGTAGAGACTGACGCACGGGATCGTGGGGCGCGATCCAGGGCGCCGTGATCGCCATCAGCGCCAGCAGCACCACGAACGCCAGGCCGGCCGCCACCAGACGGCGCGTGCGCCGCGCCACGCGCCCTCCACGCGCCTCCGCGACGGGCAGCGCGTCAGCGGGGACGGATGCGGGGATCGAGGAAGCCATACGCGATCTCGATGGCGAAGTTGATGACGATGAAGACCAGCGCGGAGAGGAACACGACACACTGCACGATCGGATAGTCGCGGTTGTAAATCGAATGAATGGCGAGCCGTCCGAGTCCCGGCCAGGCGAAGACGGTCTCCGTGACGACGGAGGCGCCTAAAAGCGTGCCGAGCTGCAGCCCGGTGATCGTCAGGACGGGGATCGCCGCGTTGCGGAAGGCGTGCTTGGCGACCACCCGCCACTCCCGCAGGCCCTTGGCCCGCGCCGTGCGCACGTAGTCCTGTCGCAGCACTTCGAGCAGGGCCGAGCGCGTCAGACGCGCGATGGAGGCCATCGAGAAGGCGCCGAGGGTCAGGGCGGGCAGAACGATGTGGGTCCAGTCGCCGCGTCCAGAGGTCGGCAGCAGACCGGCCTTCAGCGACAGCAGGAGAATGAACAGGATGCCGAGGAAGAACGTCGGCGCGGACTGCCCGATGAGCGCCACCGCCATCGCCGCGTGGTCGATGGCGGTGTTGCGCCGCACCGCGGAGACGACGCCCACCGGCACGGCGACGAGCACGGCCAGCGCGAAGGCCGTCAGCCCGAGCTGGACCGTGGCCGGCAGGTAATCGAGCGCGACGCGCATGGCCGGCAGCCGGAAGTGGATCGATCGTCCGAAATCACCCTGCACGACGTGGCCGAGAAAGACGGCGTACTGCACCGGCAGTGGCCGGTCGGTGCCGAGCTCCCTGGCGACCCGCGCGTACTCACTCCGCGGCGCGTCCGGCGGCAAGAGCAGGGGCACCGGATCGCCGGAAAGCCGCATGACGACGAAGACGACCGTCGAGACGAGCCACACCGCGATCAGCGCGCGAATGAGGCGGGCGGTGAGGAAGACGGCGAGCGCACGCATGCGCGGCGCCGGCCGGGGCTGTCGGCCCCGGCCGGCCGGCCCCTAGGCGCGGCGGAACTTGAACGCGAAGGGCCGGATCTCCAGCGCCTGATTGGGGTTCGGCATCCACTCGACGAACTTCTGCAGCCCGTAGTCCTCGTAGGGCTGGATGATCGGGATCCAGGGCAGATGCTCGAGGAAGATCTTCGTCATCTCCTTGTAGGCTTGCCCGCGGAATTTCTCGTCAACCGAAAAACGCGCCGCGTCGCCCAGCTCGTCGAACCGCGCGTGGCGCCAGTAGTCCTGAGGACCGCCCGGCGAGAGCAGCCGCCAGAACATTCCATCGGGGTCGCTCAGCGTGGACGTCGGATCCGACCACCACAACCCCTTGAACGTCCTGTCGCGGTTCTTCTGCGCCCGCACCGAGTACTCGAGGACTTCCACCTTCGCGTTGACGCCGATGTCGCGCCACATCGCCACGATCGCCTCCGACATCGGCTTGTCGTTGGCGGTGTAGCCGACGGTCGTCTCGACGACGATCTCCTCGCCCTTGTACCCGGACTTCTTCAGCCGATCGCGTGCTTCCTTCGGGTCGTACTTGAACGGCGGCAGCGAGGCGTCGTAGTGGTTGTCGCCCTTGGCGATCTGTGAGTTCGGAACGATGCCGCGGCCGCGCCACAGCTCCTTGACGATGAGGTCGCGATCCACCCCGAGCGAGAGCGCCTGCTTGACGAGCGGGTTGTCGAGGGGCGGCACCTTGCTGTTGACGGCCAGCACGTACAGACCCGCATAGAGCGCGCCCGTCACGCGCGTCGTCGGGTTGCCGGTCACGCGCTCGGCGTGGTCGGGCGGCAGCTGCGTGATCAGGTCGACCTCGCCCTTGAGCAGCGCGGCGATGCGGGGCGCCGTCTCCGGAATCGAGCGCATGATGAAGCGATCGAAATCGGGCTTGCCGCCGAAATAGTCCGGGTTGGCCTCGAGCACGAGGCGGTCGTCCTTCGTCCACGACACGAAGCGGACAGGACCGGTGCCGATCGGCTTGGCGTTGAAGGTATCACCTCCCACCGCCTCGAGGTATTTCTTCGGCACGATCTGGCCGCCGTAGAAGGCCACGCGCGCGGCGAGCAGCGGGTCCGGTTTCTTGGTCGTGAACACCGCGGTGTTCGCGTCGGGCGCTTCCACCTTGTCGACGGTGGTGAACACCGTGCTCACGCGCGTGTTGACTTTCGGATCCCACGTGCGCTCGAAGCTGTACTTCACGTCGGCCGACGAGAACGGATCGCCGTTGTGCCACTTCACGCCCTGGCGGAGCTTGAACGTCCACGTGGTGGGATTGGTGAGCTTCCACTCGGTGGCCAACGACGGGTAGAGCTTGCCGTCCGGGTGACGCGAGACGAGATTGTCGAACAGGTTGAACGAGATGCGGATGTCGTTCGACGACGTGCTGAAGTGCGGATCGAATTTCGAGATGTCGCCGCCCTGGGCGACGACGAGCTCACGCTTCTGAGTGGTCTGAGCGCCGACGGGGCCGGCGAGCGCCGGCGACAATGCAGCGGCGGCGCCGGCGACGCCGGCCGCCTTCAACAGCTCGCGACGGGTGAAACCGGTCATGAGACACCTCCCGGGAGAGTGGTGCTATTTGCGGGCACTCGGGTCCGCCTGTCAAGACCGCCGACGCGCGGGCTCGACGTACAGCTCGACCTCGTGACCATCGGGGTCGCGAACGCAGAAGCCGCGCGCGTACTCGCCGAATGGCGTGAGGCCGTGCGCCTCGACGTCGCGGCGTGCGGCGGCGAGGTCGTCCGCCGTCTCCCCCACCTCGAACGCGACGTGATAGAGACCGGGCACGCCCTTGGGCTGCGGTCCCGGGCCCGCGGCGCGCGCGAGCTCGCACGAGAGATCGTGATGGCGCGTGCCTGCGGAGAAGAAGACGATGCGGCCGTCCTTGCCGGTGCCGGTCTCGGTGAGGCCGAGCAGGACGCGATAGAACCGTCGCGTCGCCTCGAGATCGCGAACGAAGAGCGAGACGTGACCGAGCGCGCGGATCTTCATCGGGCGTGATGTTCCAGTCGCGGCGGTAGTGTACCATTGCTGGGTCATGGCGGATTCGAAGCCGGCGGCCCTCGCGACGGCGGCCGCATCCCCGTTCGCGACGACCGTCGAGCGCGTGCGCCCGCGCGTCGTCCCCAAGCGTCACGGACGGTGAAGGACGCGCCTCCCTTCCAGGACGGTGAGCAGGTGCTGCTCATCGACCAGCGCGGCAAGCGCCACCTCCTCTTTCTGAGGAAGTCGGAGACGTTTCACTCCGATCGCGGCTGGATCTCGCACGATGCCATCATCGGACAGCCGGACGGCTCCTGGGTGCGCTCGTCGATGGGCCTGCGCTATCTCGCGCTGCGCCCGACGCTCGCGGAGTTCGTGCTCGACATGCCGCGCGGCGCGCAGGTGATCTATCCCAAGGATCTCGCGATGATCCTGTTCTGGGCCGACGTGTACCCCGGCTGTCGCGTGCTCGAAGCGGGCACAGGCTCCGCGGCGCTCACGCTCGCGCTGCTGCGCGCGGTCGGCCCCGAGGGCCGCGTGATCACCTTCGAGCAGCGTGAGGAATTCGCGCGACGCGCGCTGGCCAACATCCACATGCGCTGCGGAGAGGTCACGAACCTCACCATGCGTCTGGGGCCGGTCGAAGACGGAGTCGGCGATGAGGAGCCGGTCGATCGCGTCGTGCTCGACTTGCCCGAGCCGTGGCGCCTGACGCAGGCCGTGGCCCGTGTGCTGCGGCCCGGCGGCATCTTCCTGTCCTACGTCCCCACCATCATCCAGTCGCACCAGACCGCCGAGGCGCTGAGTCGTGAGCGCGAGTGGGCCCTCGTCGAGACGTTCGAGACGCTCTACCGCCCGTGGAACATCGAGGGCACGTCCGTGCGGCCCTTCCACCGTATGGTGGCTCACACCGGATTCATCACGGTCGCGCGCCGCGTGGTGCCCGAGGAGGGCGCGCCCGCGCCGCGGCTCGCCGCAGCTGACCGCGACGAGTAGTTCGCCGCGCGTCGAGGAGTTTTCATGATCAGCGTCATGCGCCGCTACAGCAAAGCCCTTCGCGTCGGCCTGCTCGCCGTCATCGCCGCCTTCGTGCTGACCTCCGTGTACGTCGGCTCGATGTCCGGCGGCGCGCGCAACCGCGGGGATGCGGTGGCCACTGTCAACGGTGAGGTGATTCCCGTGGAGCGCTACCAGCGGCGCTATCAGGCGTATCTCGACGCCTATTCGCGCGTGTACCGCGACCGGTTTTCGCCGACGCTGGCCGAGCAGCTCGGCCTGCCGCAGCAGGCGGTGAACGACCTGGTGCAGGAGGCGGTGGTCGTGCAGCGCGCGCGCGCCGAGGGGCTCGAGGTAAGCGACGAGGAGCTGAACGCGCAGATCCAGGCGGTGCCCTCGTTCGCCGAGAACGGGCGGTTCTCGCTGGCGCGCTACCAGGAGTTTCTGCGCCGCCGCGGCATGAGCGCGTCCGCCTTCGAGAACGATGTCCGGCGTGAGCTCACGCGGATGAAGGTCGAGACGACCGTCAAGGGCGGGATCAAGGTCTCGGACCCCGAGCTCGAGCGCGCGTTCACCCTGCGCCGTGAAGAGGTGCGGGCGACGTGGGCGCTGGTAGAGACGGCGCCGCTCGCGGCGTCGGCCACGGCGTCGGCCGACGAGGTCGAGGCGTATCTCAAGGCGCACCCGGCGGAGTTCCAGCTGCCCGAGCGTCGGCGCGTGCAGTACGTGACGCTGGCGCCCAGAGATTTCCGACCGCAGGTGCCCGACGCGGACGTCGAGAAGTACTACACGGAGCACGCCAAGGAGTTCGAGACGCCTCAGCAGGTGCACGTCGCCCACGTGTTGGTGACCGTGCCGCAGACCGGCGGCAGCGAGGCCGAGGACAAGGCGCGCGCAAAGCTCGCCGATGTCATTCGCCGTGCCAACGCCGGCGAAGACTTCACGAAGCTCGCGACCGAGATCTCCGAGGACCCGGGCAGCAAGTCCAAGGGCGGCGACCTCGGCTGGGTGTCGAAGGGCGAGATGGTCCCCGCATTCGAGACGGCCGCCTTCGCGCTCGGTCGAGGGCAGATCTCCCCCGAGCCCGTCCGCACACCGTTCGGATTTCACGCGATCAAGGTCCTCGAGGTGCGGGCGGCATCGAAGAAATCCTTGAAGGAGGTCGCGCCACAGATCCGTGATCGCCTCGCGGCGGAGGCGGCCGATCGTGCTGCGCGTGCGAAGGCGGATGAAGTGAAGCCTGCGCTGCAGGCGGCGAAGGACTTCATGGCCGAGGCCAAGCGACTCGGCCTGACTCCGATCGAGACCACGATGTCGAAGATGGAGCGCATGCCCATGCTCGGCGGCGCCGATCCGCTCGAGGAGGCGGCGTTCGCGCTCGCGACCGGAGGCGTGTCATCGCCTGTCAAGACACCGGCCGGCTGGGTGATCCTCAAATCGACGGAGGCTATCGCCGCCGGTGTGCCGCCTCTCGCCGAGATCCGCGACAAGGTCACCGCGGCGGTGAAGCGGCACAAGGCCGAGGGCGTCGCCCTCGAGCGCGCCACCAAGCTGAGCACCGACGCACGCAGCCTGGATTTCGCCGCCGCCGCGAAGACCGCCGGCGCTCAGACGGGCGAGACGACGCGCTTTTCGCGCAGCAGGCCGGCGGAGCGCCTGCCCGGTGACGTGCAGCTCGCCGCGCTGCAGTCGCCGGCCGGCGCCGTCACCGCGCCGGTGAAATCGCCGCAGGGCTACTACGTCGTGAAAGTCCTCGAGCGGGTGGCGCCGAACATGGCGGACCTCGCGACGGAGCGCGACAAGCTGTCGCGCGAGGTGCTGGCGCAAAAGCAGAGCCAGGCCTGGGAGGCGTGGGTGAGTCAGGCGCGCAGCGGCGCGAAGATCGAGATGCTCGCCCCGCCGAGGCGCTCGTGACGTCGTGCTAAGGTGAGCCCATGTCGATGCAGCGGACGCCGATGACACGCACGGGGTTCGAGCGATTGCGAGACGAGCTCGACCGTCTCAAGCGTATCGAGCGGCCGACCATCATCAAGGCCATCGCGGAAGCCCGCTCCCACGGCGACCTGTCCGAGAACGCCGAGTATCACGCCGCGCGCGAGAAGCAGTCGTTCATCGAGGGACGCATCAACGACCTGGAGGGCAAGGTGAACGGCGCCGAGGTGATCGATCCGCCGCGCGGCGGCGATCGCGTGACGTTCGCGTCCACCGTGCGGCTCGAGGACGAGTCGGGCAAGGAGATCCGCTACTGGATCGTTGGATCGGACGAGGTCGACCCGCCGAAGGGGCGCATCTCGATCCTCTCCCCGCTCGCGCGCACGCTGATCGGCAAGCGGGTGGGCGACAGCGTCACGGCCCAGCTGCCGGCCGGCAAGAAGACGTTCGACATCCTCGAGGTCAACTTCGCCTGGAGCGAGTGAGCGTCGGTATCGGCGAGTGAGTGGCGGCGCCGGCTAGCGCAGGGCGTCGCGTAGCTCGCGCGTGAGCACCTCGACGGTGCCGCGCGTGCCGCCGGCGAGCTTGAGCTTCCACTCGCCCTCGGTCTCGAACCTCCGATCACGCAGCCGCTCTCCCCACGGCTTGATCGCCTCGCGTATGCCGGTGAGATCGAAAGGCTCGCGCTTGAGCTCCTTGGCGCGCGCCATCACGTCGGGCGCGGTGCGGATGAACGCGCGAAGGGCCGCGCCCGTCTTGATCGAGTACTTGCGGCCGGCCCACGCGGAGGGGAAGGTCGTCGACAGCGCCTTCATATAGTTCAGGAAGAAGCGCTTGGCGTGCTGGCGCAGCTCCTGAATGCGCGCGCCGCCGCCGAGCTTCTCCACCGTCTCCAGCAGATCCACGATCTCTTCGGCCAACGGAGCCTGGCTGACGCGGCCCCGTCCCGTTCCGAGCATCTTGATCTCGCCGTGCAGCGGCGAGGTGTCGTCCTCGTTGAGCGAGCGGATGACGTCGTGGGCGAGCGCCTGGTTCGGATCCGGATAGAGCTTGCGTCCGGCCAGGCTGATGATGTGCGACGGATTCAGGCGCGTGTGCTTGGCGTTGATCGTCACGAACAGCTCGACGATCTGCCGCGCGTCGAGCGAGTCGAAGAGCACCGCTGGTACTTCGATCCCCAGCGCGTCGCCCGTCTGGCTCAGCGAGTGCAGCGCCAGCAACCGGTGCTGCCCGTCGAGCACGCGCAGCACACCGTGCTCCTCCGGAATCTGCAGCAGACCGAGGTCGTGGTGGCCCGCGATCGGCGTGAAGGTGAAGCGCTTCTCCGATGTGATGATCACGGCGCCGGGGATGGCGGGCAGCGTCGCGGCGTCCTTGCACTCCCGGTAGTACGCGGCGAGCTCGTCGATCTTGCGACGGATGATGGGCCGCTGGTACGCGTTCTCGCTCTCGCTGATCCGCTTCTCGAGCAGGTCCCAGTTCACGCGAGAGCGCGCGGCAGCGACTTTACGTGCCTTCGCCTTCGCGTGGTCGTTCATCTCGGCCGCCGTGTAACCGAGCACCTCGAATTTCACGAGCCGATCGATGTCCTTCGCGGCGAGACCGGCCTGGTAGAACTCGACTCCGAACTGCTTGACGCGTCGCGCGGGTACGGTGATCATCGCCGCGACACTCTATATGATCGGCAAACCCCTGTCAACAGAGGCGTTTTTCGTTGGACTGACCTTTACGAGGCCGATCCCCGCAGTGTGAACGTCTGTGCGGCAATCGTCGCAATGTGACGGCCAATTGCGAGCGACGCGGTGGCCGCGGGCGAGGGGGCATTGAGGACGTGGACGGCGTCGGCCGTCTGCACGATGCGAAAGTCGTCGACGAGCGAGCCGTCCGTGGTCACAGCCTGCGCCCGCACCCCGGCACCGCCGGGATGGATGTCCCCCGGGCGCAGCGCCGGGACCAGCCGCTGCAGGGCGTGGACGAAGGCGCGCTTGGACAGCGAGCGATACATCTCGTAGGCGCCGGTCCGCCAGTACTTCCGGGCCATGGCGCGAAAGCCGGCGAACCGCAGCGTGGCGAGCAGCTCGGCCGGGCGGATGCGGCCCCAGCTGTAGCCCTCGCGCGCCAGCGCCAGCACGGCGTTGGGACCGGCCTCGACGTCGCCGTGGATCGTGCGCGTGAAATGGACGCCGAGGAACGGGAACTCGGGATCGGGCACCGGGTAGATCAGCCCGTTGACGAGCGAGCGGCGGTCGGGGCGCAGCATGTAGTACTCGCCGCGGAACGGGACGATCTGCACGTCGACGGGCGCGCCGGCCAGGCGCGCGACCGCATCGGAGTGCAGCCCGGCGCAGTTGACGAGATTCGTGGCGACCACGACGTGATCGTCGCCGGTGCCGAGGCGCAGCATCCCGCGCTCGCGCGCGATGGTCGCGACGCGAAAGTTGCGCTCGATCGTAACGCCCGACGCGACCAGCTCGCGCGCGAGCGTCTCGGCCACGCGGCGGTAGTCCACGATCGCCGTCTGCGGCGAGTGAATGCCCGCCAGCGCGCTGGCCTGCGGCTCGATCTCTTTGAGACGCCCCGCCTCGATCATGCTCACGCCGGGCACGCCGTTGGCCACGCCGCGCTCGTAGAGCGTCTTGAGCCGCGGCAGCTCCTCCTGCGACGTGGCCACGATGACCTTGCCGCACGTCTCGACCGGGATCCCGTTCTTGTCGCAATAGGCCTTCATCAGGCGCGCGCCCTCCACACACAGGCGCGCCTTGTACGAGCCGGGCTTGTAGTAGATGCCGGAGTGGATGACCCCGCTGTTGTGGCCGGTCTGGTGCTGGGCGATCTTGGCTTCCTTCTCGAGTACGACCAGTCGCGCGCGCGGCGCGCGCTCGAGGATCGCGCGGGCCGTCGCGAGGCCGACGATGCCGCCGCCGATGATCGCGATGTCGTACGTCACGAGGCGCTATTGTATGGCATCACGCACGACGAGGAGACCACGAGATGGCGTGCCCGATGTGTCGAATGCCCCACCACCGACTCGGCCGCCGTAACGTGCTCGGCGCTCTCGCGTCGGCCCCCCGCGCGTTTCGGCGCGTCCTCAGCCGGGTCTCGCGACGGCGCCTCGGGCGCAGGCCCGCGCGCCGGGAATGGTCCGCGACCGAGGTGCTCGGCCATTTGCTCGATGCCGAGGTGACGCTCGCGTTCCGCATCCGCAAGCTCGCCGCCGAGCCCGGCGGCGTGATCGTCGCCTGGGACCAGGAGAAATGGACGGACGGGCTTCGCCACCGACGCGGGGACGCGCGCACCCTGCTCGAAGCCTATGCGGCGCTGAGGGCGGCGAACCTCGACCAGGTACGTCGGCTGACGCCGGCGCAGCGCTCCGCCGCCGGACGGCATCCCGAATACGGCCGCCTGCGCGTCAACGAGATGCTCGAGCACTGGGCCGAGCACGACTTCAATCACCTGGAGCAGATTCGCGCCTCGCTCGCCGTCAGCGGAGCGCGGTGATCAGATAGACGCCGATGACGATCAGCAGCGTGCCCACCACGATGCGCCGATTCAGGATGTCGATGCCACGCAGGAAGAAGAAGGACAGCGCCAGGACGAAGATCGGCGAGACGCTCGCGAGCGGCGCCACCACGCTTACCGTGCCTCGGCTCAATCCCTCGAGCAGCAGGAACACGCCCACGTTCTCCGCGACGCCGGCCAGCATGAAGTAGACCAGGCTCTGTCCGCGACAGACCATCAACGCCCGTTGTCGTGTGGCGATGAGGAACGCGGTGTAGGCGATCAGCGCCGCCGTTACGTTCACCGCGAAGCCGAAGACCGGCGTCATGCCCATCAGCCCGATCTTCCTCAAGATGGCCACCACGCCGAAGCACGCCGCGGACGTCAGCGGCAGAAGCAGCGCCACGAGGCGAACGCCGGTGCTGCGACCCCCTGCGGACAACAGCGTCGTGCCGACGACGATGACGAGCGTGCCGAGGACGATCGGCGCGGTCACCTGCTCGCCGAGGATCGCGATGGCCAGCAGCGACGCCATCAGGGGACTCAGGTTGATGAGCGCGGCGCTCAGCGACGCGCCGACGGTCTCGATGCTGATGAAGCGCAGGAGCCGACCGCCGAACGTTCCGATGAGTCCCGCGAGGGCGAAGTAAGCGACGCCGGCGACGGTTGGATGGCCGACGCCGCCTCCGAGCATCACCGCGAGCCACACGCACGCAGTCCCGACCGCGAGGTTGACCCAGGCGCCCGTGTAGGGTCCATAGCGCAGCAGCCCGCGAGAGATCAGGATGGTCGCCAGCGCGGAGCAGAGCGCGCTCGCCAGGGCGAGCGCCGGCACGGAAATGATCACGGCTCAGTCGTGCAGCGGCAGCGTGACGAGCAGCGCCCCGACGAGCACCGCGTAGGCGAGAGCGATCGTCGCGCGCTGCCGGGCCGGCAACGCATCGTACCCGGGCACGGGATCGCGCCAGCGTCGCACGAGTGTCACCAGGCCTACGATCAGCACGATCAGCAGCAGCGGCGATCGGGTGAAGACCAGCGCGAGGACGCCCACGGCGTAGCCGAGCACCCAGTACGTTCGCGTGAACGCGCCGGCGATGCGTCCGCCGTCGAGCGGCGGCACGGGCACCAGGTTGAAGAGGTTGAGCAGAACCGCCGTGTGGCCGAGCGCCACCAGCAGCGGCTGTGGCCACGCCAGCCCGGCGCCGAGCACCGTCCACGCCGCGAGCGAGCCGATGAGGGGGCCCGCCATCGCCACGCGCGCCTCGACGGCCGGGTCGCGCGGGCGGCCCTGCATCGCGACGAACGCGCCGACGAAGGGGATGAAGACGGGCGCGCCCGCGGGAATGCCTTCGCGGCGCAGGGCGATCGCGTGCCCCATCTCGTGCACGAAGATCAGGAGCACGAAGCCGGCTGCGAAGGTCCAGCCCCACTCGAGCGCATAGGCGCCGATCGAGAGCAGCATCGTGGCCAGCGTCTTCCACTTGAGCACGCCGGCGAGCAGGCCGATGAGCTTCAGCTTGCTCAGCACGAAGAGCAGACCGCCGCCGACGGCGCCGGCGGCGACGGTGCGTCCAACGCGCGAGCGCCCGCCGGCCGGTGTTCCACCCGACTGCAGGCTCTGATAGACGGCGCGCAGGTTGTCGATCTCGCGCGCGCGGCGCTCGGCGTCGTTGGTCACGCGGCGAGGTTCAGCTTGGGCAGCCGCGGGATCGTCCACGCCTCGTAGATCACGATCGCCAGGAACACGAGCTTCATCACGCCGAAATTGAGCGCGATGACACGATAGAACGTCTCGAGGCTGTCCGGCGGGAACGGCACGCGCCAGGCTTCGCCGCGCTGCTGCAGCGCCTGGTTGATGAACGTCATGTTCACGAGGTAGCTCGCGAGGAAAAACGCGAGCGCGCCGGCGCTGACGGCGATCGCCTGCAGCCCCGCGCCGCGCTTGCCGCCCGAGAAGCGCACGGCGCCGTGGCCGGTGAGGAAGCCGATCACGACCGCGACGAGCCCGAGGCCGATGCCGGTGAGCGCGGTGAAGCCCCACCACGCGAGCGCCCCGGCGGCGCCACCCAGGGCGGCACCGACCGCGGCCAGCGGATAGTTGACGTCCTGCGACAGGCGCACGACCGCCTGCCGCAGCTCGAACGTGAGGACCTCGAAGCACGAGCGACAGAAAGCGCGATCGCCGGCGACGACGCGATCGCCGTCCGTCAGCGTCTTGTCGCAGCGTGCGCATGTGGCCGGGCTCGGTGCGGTCGGCGGCGGGCCGTCGCTCATGGACGTGTGGAATGTTACCATCCGCCCACCGCCGCTCGGCGAGCCGCAGGACGTCGCGGGGCTGGGGCCCCGCCGTCCGAGGCGAGCGTATAAACGAGAGAGGCACGCATGGCCGGCAAGTTTTTCGAGGAGCTGGAGGTCGGCGCCGTGCTTTCGCATCAGCCCGGACGCACGATCACCGAGGCGGACAACGTGTTTTTCACGTGCATGACCATGAACCCGCAGCCGCTCCACCTCGATTTCCACGCCGCGGGCAAGGCGGAGTTCGGCAAGCCCCTGGTGAACAGCCTGCTCACGCTCGGCATCGCTGTCGGGCTCTCGGTCGGTGAGACGACGCTCGGCACGACCGTCGGCAACCTCGGCTTCGATCGGGTCGAGTTCCCCAGGCCGGTGTTCCACGGCGACACGATCTACGCGGAGACGGAAATCGTGGACAAGCGCGAGTCGAAGTCGCGTCCGCAGTGGGGCATCGTGACCTTCGAGCATCGCGCCAGGAATCAGCACGGCGAGATCGTGATGCGCGCCCGCCGTAACGCGATGATGCGCAAGCGCGTCTGATGCCGCGGCGATCGCTGCATTTCGTTCCCGGCGGGCAGCAGCGGATGCTGGACAAGGCGCTCACGCTCGCCGCCGACGGTCTCATCCTCGACCTGGAGGACGCGGTGCCGCCGGATCTGAAAGCGGCGACGCGGCCCATCGTGCGCGAGTGGCTCGGGCGCGACTTCGGCGGCCGCGAGCGCTGGGTGCGCATGAATCCCGTCGCCACCGGCCTCGGCCGCGACGATCTCGCGGAGACGATCGCGGGCCGGCCGACCGGGTACGTGGTGCCCAAGCCCCGGCACGCGGCGGAGGTGCGCGAGATCGCGCAGACGCTCGACGCGCTCGAGGACCGTCACGGGATTTCCCACGGCAGCACGCGCCTCGTGCTGATCGCCACCGAGACGCCGGAGGGCCTGCTCAACATCCGCGATGTCGCGACCGCGACGCCGCGCACGGTGGCCATCTCGTGGGGCATCGAGGATCTCGGGGCGGCGATGGGGCTGCCGCGCGTGCGTGACGCGCGCGGCGGCTATCTCGACATCCCGCGCTATGCGCGCACGATGTGCGCGATCGCGGCGTCGGCGGCCGGCGTGGATGCCATCGACACGGTGTACACGGACATCGCGGACCTGGAGGGACTGCGCCGGGAGTGCGAGGACGGGCTGGCGATGGGCTTCTCCGGGAAGATCTCGATCCATCCGAGCCAGATCGACGTGATCAACGACGTCTTCACGCCGTCGAAGGAATCCGTGGCGGAAGCGCGCGAGCTGGTGGCGGCGTTCGCCGAGCATGCCGCGCGCGGCGCCTACGCGTTCCGTTTCAAGGGCCGCATGGTCGATGCGCCGCACCTGGCGCTGGCGAAGAAGCTCATCCAGCGCGCCGGAGGCTAGAGGCCGCGCGAACTTCTGGTATCATGACGCACTCTTCGCAACGAGGCGGGGTCCATCCATGAGTGATCAACGCGATCTTCTCGAGCGCGCCGCGCGCGTGCTTCCCGGCGGTCTCCTCGGCAGTCATCGCTCGGGACCCGGGCTCGAGTTCGTCGTCCGCGAGGGCCGCGGCGCCTACCTCTACGACATGACCGGCCGCCGCTATCTCGACTATCTGCTGGGCTCGGGGCCGATGCTGCTCGGTCACGCGCACCCGGCCGTGGTGGAAGCGGTGCAGCGCCAGATGGAGCGCGGCACCTCCTACTTCGTCGTTAACGAGCCCGCCATCCGCCTGGCCGAAGAGATCGTCGCCGCCGTGCCGTGCGCGGAGCAGGTCCGCTACACGGCGAGCGGCAGCGAGGCGACGTTCTTCGCCCTGCGCGTGGCGCGCGCCTACCGCAAGCGCGACAAGATCATGAAGTTCGAGGGCGGCTTTCACGGCACGCACGACTACGTGCTCATGAGCGTGGTGCCGCGCTCGCCGAAGGCCTTCCCGGCGCCGATGGTCGACTCCGCGGGGATTCCGCACGCCATCGACGGCGAGGTGCTGGTTGCGCCGTACAACGACCTCGCCACCACCGAGGCGCTCATCGACGCGCATCACGACGAGCTGGCGGCCGTCATCATCGAGCCGTATCAGCGGACGATCCCGCCGGCCCCGGGCTTTCTCGAAGGCCTGCGCCGCGCGACGCAGCGCCACGGGGTGCCGCTCGTCTTCGACGAAATCGTGACCGGTTTCCGGTTCGCCTACGGTGGCGCGCAGGAGTTTTACAAGGTCGTGCCGGATCTCGCCGCGTTCGGCAAGGTCGTGGCGGGCGGCTTTCCGCTCGCCTGCATCGCGGGGCCAACGGCCATCATGCGTCACTTCGATGCGTCGCTGGAGGGCACGCCCGACTACGTCTGGCAGGCGGGCACGTTCAACGGCAACGCCATCGCGGCGGCGGCCGGCCTCGCCACGCTGGCCGAGCTGCGCCGCCCCGGCACCTATGAGCGGCTGTTCGCCACCGGGGCGCGACTGAAGGCCGGTCTGCAGGCCGCCATCAGGAAGCACGGCGTGTCCGCGCAGGTCAGCGGCGAGCCGCCCGTGTTCGATCTGTTCTTCACCGACCGCCCGATCGTCGATTACCGCAGCACGCTCACGGCCGATCGCGCGAAGATCACGCGGTTCAACCAGGAGCTGCTGCGACGCGGCATGGTCAAGGCCGTCAACAAGATCTACGTGTCGCTCGCCCATTCCGACGCCGACGTGAACGAGACGCTCGGCATCTTCGACGAGGTGCTCGCCGCGCTCGCCCGCGGCTGACCCAACCCGGAGGCCCGCATGGACCTCAGCCGACGCCACGTGCTCGCCCTCGGCGGTGGCTCGCTCGCCGCCGCCGTCCTGCCCCACGCCGCGCGGGCGCAGACGCCGCGCCGCGGCGGCACGTTGACGTTGCGACTCTGGGATCCGCCGTCGTGGGATCCCGACCAGACGATCTCCTACAAGACCCACATCGCCTACACGTTCACCCACAGCCGGCTCGTTCGGCACAAGGCCGACCCGAGCGTGATCCCGGGAACGTTCGCGATCGAAGGCGATCTGGCGGAGTCGTGGACGCAGCCCAACGAGACGACGTATGTGTTCAAGCTTCGGCGCGGCGTGCGCTGGCACAACAAGGCGCCGGTGAACGGGCGCGAGCTGACGGCGGACGACGTGCGCTACACGATCGAGCGCTTTCTCACGGTGAAGGGCAACGCCAATGCGTACATGCTGCGCTCCGTCGACCGCGTGGAGGCCGTCGATCGCTACACCGTCAAGTTCACGCTGAAGGAGCCGTTCGCCTGGTTTCTCGACATGCTCGCCAACCCGATGGCCGTCGCCATCGTGGCCAAGGAGTGCGTCGAAAAATTCGGCGACCTCAAGCCCTGGGAATCGGTGATCGGCACAGGGCCGTGGATGCTCGACGGCTACCGGCCGAACGTCGGCTACACCTTCGTCCGCCATCCCGGCTATTTCGTCGCCGGCCTGCCGAATATCGATCGCATCGACGTGACGGTCGACGAGGACAACGCGTCGCGCACGGCGTCGTTCCTCTCGGGAAAGTACGACCTCGGCTGGGAGAACCCCGGCATCATCGCGCGCAGCGACTGGGTGCAGATCAAGGACACGCTCAAGACGAAGCGCCCGGGCCTCAAGACGCTCGAGTTCCCGGGCAACGTCGGCAACCACGTCTCGATGCGCGTCGATCAGAAGCCGTTCAGCGACGTGCGGGTGCGCCAGGCGATGTCGATGGCCCTCGATCGCAAGACACTGATCGACACGCTCTACGAGGGCGTGGGCATCGCCAATCCGCCGGGCGTTCCGGCCGCGCTCAAGGAGTGGTCGCTGTCCGTCGATCAGCTCGGCGACGGGGCGAAGAACTTCACCTACGATCCGGCCGGCGCCAAGCGCCTGCTCGCCGCCGCCGGCTATCCGAACGGCTTCTCCGCGAGCATCTGCTGGGCGACGTACGGCTCGCCGATCGTCATAGACCACAGCCAGCTGATCGTGAAGTACTTCAAGGACGTCGGGATCGACGCGAAGCTCGACACCAAGGAGTACGGCGCCTACATCACGACGTGCTTCTACGGCAAATTCGACTCGATGGCGTTCGGGCCGCAGACGCCGTTTCTGGACGCCGACAACTATCTGTTCGGCTACTACTACCCCGGCGAGCTCAAGAATCAGGGCCACGTGAACGATCCGGTCGCCGCCGACCTGGTGATCCGGCAGCGACGCACGGCTGACCCCGCGAAGCGCCGCGAGATCATTCACGAGCTGCAGCGCTACCTCGCCAAACAGGTCTACTACACGACCTCGGTGGGCCAGGTGTACACCGCGGTCTGGGATGGCGCCCTCAAGAACTACGGCCCGAATCTCGGCTACGACTACGGTGGCCGGCTCGTGGCCGCCTGGCTCGAGCGGTGAGGGCCGCGGCGTGTCGCTGACGCGGCGGCGGCTGCTCGCCCTCGCCGGCGGCGCCGCGGCGGGGGCGACGCTGGCGCCGTTGGCGCGTGCCCAGGCGCCGCGGGCCGATGGGCCGCCGCGGCGCGGCGGCACGCTCGCCATCCGTGGCGTCGATCCGCTGCACTTCGACGGTATGCTGACGTCGAGCTTCAAGACGCACGGCACGCTGTCCTTCACGCACAGCCGCCTCGTGCGTCACAAGGCGGGACCGTCGGTCGCGCCGGGGACGTTTCCGATCGAAGGCGATCTCGCGGAATCCTGGACACAGCCCAATGAGACGACGTACGTCTTCAAGCTGCGCCGCGGCGTACGGTGGCAGCCGAGGCCCCCGGTCAACGGCCGCGAGCTCACCGCCGAGGACGTGCGCTACAGCGTCGAGCGGTTCCTCACCGTTCCCGGCAACGTGCTCGCCACCACGCTCCGGCTCGTCGACCGCGTGGAGGCGCTCGACCGTCACACCGTGCGCTTCACGCTGAAGGAGCCCTTCGCGTGGTTCCTCGACATGCTGGCAGCGCCCATGGCCGTCGCCATCGTCGCGAAGGAGTGCGTGGATCGCTACGGCGATCTCAAGAAGCTCGAGGCGTGCGTCGGCAGCGGACCCTGGATGCTCGACAGCTACAAGCCGAACCAGAGCCTCTCCTTCGTGCGCAATCCGAATTACTTCGTCACCGGCTTACCGCATATCGATCGAATCGAGATGACGGTCGACGAGGACGCGGCCTCGCGCATGTCCTCGTTCATCGCGGGCAAGTGGGACATCGGCTACGACGGCGGCCTCGTGTTCCGGACGGAATGGGCGCAGATTCGCGACGCGCTCCGGCAGCGGAGGCCGACGCTGCGCACGACGGATGTGCTCGCCAACATCATGAGCCACGTCTCGATGCGTACCGATCAGCCGCCCTTCAACGACGTGCGCGTGCGCCGCGCAATGTCCCTGGCCGTCGATCGCCAGGCGATCATGGACGCGACGTCCGAGGGCACCGGCGCGCTCAACCCCCCGATTCCGGCCGGCCTCAAGGAGTGGTCGCTGCCGATCGCGCAGCTCGGCGACGCGGCTCGCTACTACACGCGCGATCTGGCCGAAGCGCGCCGCCTGCTCGCCGCCGCCGGTCATCCGAACGGCCTGCCCGCCAGCGTCTGCTTCACCACGTACGGCTCGGCGATTCTCGTGGATCAGGCGCAGCTCATCCTCGCCCAGCTCAAGGAGGCGGGCATCGACGCGCGGCTCGACCAGAAGGAGTACGGCGCATATTTTTCGACGTGCTTCGTCGGCAAGTTCGACTCGCTCGCGTTCGGGCCCCAGCCGAGCTTTCTCGAGCCCGACGGCTATCTCACACAGTACCTGCCCGGCGAGGCGCGCAACCAGAGCCACGTCGAGGACCCCGTCGCGACGGACCTGCTCCTGCGTCAGCGTCGCACGCTCGACGTGACGAAGCGTCGTGAGCTGATCCACGCCGCGCAGCGCCATCTGGCCGCGCAGCAATACTACGTCGCGATCCATTCCGGCCTCAGCGTCGCGGTGTGGGAGAGCGCGCTGAAGAACTACGGCCCGAACCTCGGCTACGATCTCGGCGGGCGGCTCACGGCCGCCTGGCTGGATCGCTGAGATACGTGGCGACGAGGCCGGCGTGCTGAGGCGATACCTCGCGCGCCGACTGCTCGTCGCCATTCCCTCGCTGCTGATCGCGAGCGCCATCGTGTTCATGCTGCCGCGCCTCATTCCCGGCGACGCCGTGCAGCTCATGCTCGCGGAGACCTCGTACGCGAAGGACATCGCCGAGCTGCGCGCGAAGCTGGGCCTCGATCGTCCGTTCCACGTTCAGTACGTCGAATGGCTGGGTCGCGCCGTCCGCGGCGACTTCGGCGAATCCTTGTGGACGCGGCGGCCGGTGCTGCAGGAGCTCGGGCAGCGGCTGCCGGTGACCGCCGAGCTCGCGGTGTACGCGACGGTGATCGCGCTGCTCATCGCGCTACCGGTCGGCGTGCTCGCGGCGGCACGCCAGGACAGCCTGGCCGATTACATCGTGCGAAGCCTCGCCATCCTCGGGCTGTCGGTGCCGAATTTCTGGCTCGCCACGCTGCTGATCGTGCTGCCCGCCATCTGGTGGGGTTGGCGGCCGGTCACCGGCTTCACGGAATTCCGCGCCGATCCGGTCGCGCACGTCGCACAGATCCTGCTGCCGGCGGTGATTCTCGGTATCACGTCCGCGGCCGCGCTCATGCGCCTCACGCGCGGCATGCTGCTCGAAGTCCTGCGCCAGGACTACGTCCGTACCGCCTGGGCGAAGGGGCTCGCCGAGCGAGCCGTGGTCGTCAAGCACGGTCTGCGCAACGCCGTGATCCCGGTGATCACGCTGCTCGGCACGCAGCTGCCGCAGATCCTCGGCGGCACCGTCGTGATCGAGACGATCTTCGGGCTCCCGGGCGTGAGCCGCTTTCTCTTCGACGCCATCAATCAGCGCGATTATCCGGTGATCCAGGGTGTGAACCTGCTCGTCGTCTCGACCATCGTCCTCGTCAACCTCGCCGTCGACGCGCTCTACGCCGTGCTCGACCCGCGGATCCGCTATTGAGGAGCGGCGCCTCGGCCATGCTGGAGCTCAACGGCGCCGCGCCGGCGCCCGCGGGGGCGCGCCCACGCGCTGCGGTCGTGCGCTGGGCAGGCGCGGTGGCGCGTTTCGCGCGGCAGAAGCCCCTCGGCGCCGCCGGCGGCCTGATCGTCGCGGCGATGCTGGTGATGGCGCTGTTCGCCGAACAGATCGCGCCGTACCGCTTCGACGAGACGATCCGCGGCGCGCGGATGAGCCCGCCGAGCGCGGCGCACTGGCTCGGCACGGACAACCTCAGTCGTGACATGTGGAGCCGTATCGTCTACGGCGCGCGGGTCTCCGTCACCGTCGGCTTCTCGACCATCGCGCTCGCCATCGTGGTCGCCACCGCCATCGGCGTGTCGAGCGCCTACTTCGGTGGCGCGTGGGATCTCGTGGTGCAGCGCGTCGTGGACGCGTGGCTGTCGTTTCCCTACCTCGTCATCATCCTGTCGGTCATGGCGGTGCTCGGCCCGGGACGGCTCAACCTGATCATCTCCGTCGCGATCATCGTCGCAGCCACCAACTCGCGCGTGATCCGGGGCGCGACGCTGAGCGTGATGCAGGGCCAGTTTGTGGAGGCGGCGCGCGCCATGGGCTGCGGCCACGGCCGCATCATCGTGCGCCACCTGCTGCCGAATGTCGCCGCCACGATCATCATCCTGGCCACGATCGGTCTCGGCGCCGTGATCCTCGCCGAGTCCGCGCTGTCGTTTCTCGGCTTCGGCGTGCCGCCGCCGTATCCGTCGTGGGGGGCGATGCTCTCGGGCTCCGGCCGCACGTACATGCTGCGCGCGCCATGGATGGCGGTGTGGCCCGGCGTCGCCATCTCATTGGCCGTGTTCGGCTTCAACATGCTCGGGGATGCGCTGCGGGACGTGCTGGATCCGCGGCTGCGCGGCGGACGCTGACCCGGCTTGACGACCGCGGGCGCAAGGAGTAGACCGGACGTACGGCGACGGGAACATCGTTCCCGCGGCCGTCGAGGGCAACTCCAATCCAGGAGGTGTGGATGGAGAACGCGCCACCGGACTCGCTGACCGCGCCGCGCGAAGCCTGCTAGCGGCCGCGTGCGGCGCCGAATCCCTCGGAATTGAATGTCTCCGGCGCACGCCGGAGCGCACGGCTTGAGTGCCGTGCACGAAACAAGGGGAGTACCGCGGGCGGCATCGACCGCCCGCGGCCCCCGCATGCCTGCCTAGTTCAGTCCCTCGATGCGGACGCGGGCGACTGCCGCCTGCAAGAGGCCCGAATACCAGTCGCGCGTCTCGATCACGATCGCGATGGCCATTCCGCGGAGCACGGTGAAGGTGTGAACGACCTGTCCCTCCGGCGTTTGCTCCGACGGCGTCGGGTCGTTCATGCCCGTGTCAGGGTGCAACGTCGATGCCAGACGTAGGCGTGCGAAATCGTGTGAGGGTGCAAACAGGGCGCGCTGCGTGGACGCAATCGGATTCAGGGCGCTCGGAAGCCGGCTGGTCGCGTTTGATCACGCCGCGCGCATGGTGGAGCAGCGAGTACAGCGCCTGCGATCGAGCTCGAGCCGATTGCGCAACTGTCCATGACAGGTGGTGCAGCGCGCGTCGCGAAGCTGCAGATGATGGGCCCGGCACGCGCCGGTGGACTCCTTCTCGGCGTGGCGGGTGCAACCGTCCCAAACACATTTTCCGAAAGTCATCCCTGTCCCTCCCGCGTGAATGTCCGCGAAGATGTCCGCGGCCAGGGTGCAAGCGGTGTGCCCGGTGGCCGCGGTCGACACGGCGCGCGCTTGTGCCGATCCCGGCCTTGCGAGAGGGAACTTCCTTGCCCACTCCGGAGGAGTTGTGACGTCTGACCTCTTCCTGGCCGCGGCGGGCCTCGATGCCCTCGTGCTCGAGCGCGCGGTCCCACCGTCCTGCCTGCGCAGCATCGATCCCGCTCCGGCTGCCGTACGCGAGGGCGCGGATGCGCTGGTGACGCTGCCGCCGTGGAGGCCGCGCAGACCGGCGGCGTATCTGCTGCCGTCGTTCGCGCCGCTGAGCGCGGGGCCGCTTGCCTTCAGGTTCGAGCTTTCGGCCCACGCGGACGGCGAGTGGTCGGCCTGGGTGGCCAGCGCGACGATCGGCGCCGCCGAGTTCGCGCCGCTGCCATCCGCCGCGGTGCCGCTCACGTGCGACGTCGACGTGTTTCGCGCCGCGCCCGCGGTGCATGCCTTGCGGCTGCGCGTCCGGTTGCGGGCGGGCGAGAGCGCGCGCTGGCTCGTCGGGCTCTCCGCGGCGGAGGACGCGCCAGCCGACCTGCGGGTCGCTGTGGGGCCACCGGCGCGGCTGGACGTGCCGGCGCTGAGCCAGATCGAAGCGGATGCCGCGCTCGGCGCACGCATCTGCTCACCGACGAGCGTAGCCATGGTGCTCGGCTACTGGCGGCGCGCCGTGACGCCGTCGGCGCTCGCCGCCGAAGTGTTTCATCCCGGGCTCGACATCTACGGCGTCTGGCCGGCTGCCATTCGGGCCGCGGCAGCGCGCGGTCTCGCCGGCTATCTCTTGCGGTTTCCCGACTGGGCGACGGCGCGCTGGTGTCTCGAGCGCGGCATTCCGATCGTCGCCTCGGTGCGTTACGCGGCGGGAGAGCTGAGCGGCGCGGCCGTCGCCGCCACCGGCGGGCACTTGCTCGTGCTGGTCGGCATGGATGGCGAGACCGTGCTGGTCAACGATCCTGCCGCGCCGACTGCTGCCGCGGTGCCGCGCCGCTATCGCGCCGACGAATTCGGACGCGTGTGGCTGGCCCGGGGCGGTGTGGGCTACGTGCTCTTCGACCCCGCGCGGGTGTAACGGGTGACCGAGGAGCTCCACGAGTCACTGACTCCGACCGTGACCGAGGAGCGCCACGAGTCACTTGGGGCGCGACGAGCGAACGGGGGTTTGGGGGCCATGTCGGGGCCCCCAATCCTATAGATGAGTCAGCCGCTCTTGCGGCGGCGGTGATTCGCGGCGCAGGCGACGCGACAGCAGATCGGCGGCGAGATGACGGCCGCCCAGCCCGAACGCAAGCGCCAGGGCCAGGACGAGTCCGCCGAACGTGATGCCGAACGCGACCAGGACCATTTCCTTGCCGATGCCGAGGTGCGTCAGCGCGGTGGCGACGGTGAAGAGCACGACGGCCCAGTGCGCGGTGCGCGCGAGCAGTCGCGCCTCGGGCAGCCGCGCGTTGACGGCGGCGATGAGAATCGTCCGGCTCAGGAAGTTCGCGAGCAGCCAGCCGGCGACGAGGATGAGCAGCGCCGCGAAGAGCGGCGGCAGGAACGCGAGCAGCAGTGCCGTCGCGCTGTGAGCGCCGGGCACCGCCACCGCGTCCACCCCGGCGCTCGCGAAGAACAAGAAGATCGCCCAGAAAGCGAGGAGGCCGAGCACGCCGGATGGCGGGCGCCGCACACCCGAGCGCCGCAACGACGCGGTGACGCCCCAGCGCTCCATCACGCGATCGAAGCCGCACGCGCGCGCGCCGCGCTCGAGGACGAATTTGGCCATCCACCCGAGCAGCGCACCGAAGCCGAGCAGCACGATCAGCACGAAGAGTCCCGGCAGGATGGCTGCGAGCCGTTCCCGGGCCTCGAGGAGAGCGGACCAGACGCCGTCGCCCCAACGGTCGCGCATGGGCGTTAACCGCCTAGAGGGTACACCCGCCGCGACGGTTGCGGGATCGCTGTTTCCTGCCCAGTACCGATCCAGTACAATGCGACGCCATGCGAGTCATTTGGTTTCCCTTGATCCTCGTCGTCATCGCGGCGGCCCTCGCGGGCTGCGCCGCCGATAAGCAGTGGATGAAGGTGGGCGAGTCGTACACGACGGCCGAGTTCCGCCGTGACTACGCGGAGTGCTCGAAGACGAAAAGCGGCGAGCTGAACGAAGACTGCCTGCGCGCCCGCGGCTGGGTCGATATGTCGCCCACCAAGGCCGACCGCGCGGCCGACGCGCCGCCGCCGGCGCCGACGTCACCCAAGTACCAGAATCCAAACACCATGACTCGACCCTCGGGTTTGGCGCGGTGATGCGCTTCGGCATCTTCACGGGAATGGGCAACACGACCTGGGATGCGGTGCTCGACCTCTGGCGTCACGCGGCGGCCAGCGGCTGGGACGCCGCCTGCGTCACTGATCATTTCATGCCGAACACGCCCGAGCGCGTCGGCGACACGATGGAGTGCTGGACGACACTGGCTGGGCTCGCGGCGGCGGTGCCGAAGCTCCGTATCGGCACGATCGTATCGGGCAACACGTACCGACACCCCGCGGTGCTCGCGAAGATGGCCGCCCAGGTCGACGTGATCTCGGGTGGTCGCCTCATCTGCGGCGTCGGCGCCGCCTGGCAGCAGAACGAGCACGAGGCGTACGGCATTCCCTTCTATACGGTGGCCGAGCGACTCGCGCGCCTCGACGAGGCGTGTCAGGTGCTCAAGGCGCTGTGGACGCAGGACAGGACGACGTTCAAAGGACGCTTCTACCAGCTGAGCGACGCGCCGCTCGCGCCGAAGCCGGTGCAGCGTCCATATCCCGAGCTGATGATCGGTGGCGGCGGCGAGAAGGTGACGCTGAAGATCGCCGCGCGTCACGCCGACCACTGGAACGTCTGGGGCGGGCCCGAGACGCTCGCGCGCAAGGGCGCCATCCTCGACGATCACTGCCGCGCTGCCGGCCGCGATCCGCGCTCCATCGTGCGCTCGGCGAACATGGCGCTGCTGATCACCGATGATCGCAACGAAGCCGACCGCCTGCGCGCAGCGCTGACGAAACGCTTCGGCATGGCCGAGGGGCTTGCGAAGGACACCGCGCTCGTCGGCTCCGTCGGCGAGATCCGTGACAAGCTGGGTCGCCTTGCGGCCGCCGGCGTCAGCATGGTCTGGATTCCGACGATGTTCCTCCCGAAGGACCCCCGGCCCCTCCTCGATCGCTTCATGCAGGAGATCGCGCCTCCCGCTCGATAGGGGCGTCGAAGTAGCGGCGGAGCAGGTCGGCGGCAATCGATCGAAGGTCGCGCGTCGGGTCGCCCTCGTGGCCGGCGCGCGTGGCCAGCCCCTCGGCGATTCGAATGCACTGCTCCACCATATTGCGATCGCCGAGCGAGCCGAACCCCTCGGCGGTCTGCAGCACGCCCGCGAGCGAGCCCTCGCGGTGCGCGCGGAACAGCGCGATCCAGTACGTCTCTCTGGCGCGCGCCTCGGCCGCGCGCGCGAAGCCCGAGATGGCGCCGATGCGTCGCGCCGCCTCCGCCACGCGCGCGATCGCCTGCCAGCCGGAATGATCGATCACGGCCGCGTGGGCGCGATGCCACGCCCGCACCGCGGCCGCCGCCTGACCGCTTGCGATCGCCTCGTCCATCTCGTTCAGGTGCTGCCGCCAGCTGTCGGTCATCGCCGGTCCTCCATCGTCTGACTCAGCGCGGTCGTCTCCCCGGGCAGCGCACTGGCGCTGCTCCGTTCGCACCCCGCGCGGATCCGTTCCGTTACCGCACCGAATAGAAATGCAAGGCTCAACAGGCTCAACGCGGCGAGCGCGGCCATCGCGGTTCGCTGGCGCTCGCTCATCGCGATGTCTCCAGCGATCGCATCGCATCCGCGCGGCCGGTGCGCGAAGCCCAGCGCGCCGCCAACCGCTGCACCCGCTCAAGCGCGCGCGGATCGGGGTCGGCCGCCGCCACGTGTCGCGCGATCTGCAGCCCCTGCTCGACGACCGCGACGTCGTCGAGATCGACGAAGGCGTCGGTCGCACGCAGCACGCCGTCGAGCGAGCGCTCACCGCGGGCGCGCAGAAGCGCCGTCAGGTAACAGTCGCGCGCACGGGCGACCGCGTCCGTGTGGAAGCCGCCGCGGGCGCCGATGCGCCGGTAGAGATCGCCCGCTTCGACGAGTCCCTCCCAGCGTCGGCTCGCCAGGGCCGCCGCGTGCCCGTGACGCCAGTGGCGCAGTGCCTTGACGACGTCGCCTGCCGCCAGCGCCTCCTCGGCGCGCTGATAGTGCACGTATGCGGGCGCAGCGGCCGTCGCGTCGAACGCGAAGGTGTCGACGAGCGTGACGGTCGCGATCGTCAGCGCGAGCATCGCCACGGCGGCGAGCAGCACCGTCGCCGCGCGCGATCGCCGTTGCGACCACATCATTTTCTGCCCTCCCCTGTTCGAATGGACGCCTCGGGCACAGCGTGAGGAAGGGCAAGGCCGATACCAAATCGCAGGCTCGAAGAATCAAGCCGTTACGATCCTGGCGGTGGTCAGCGATCGGTGCGGCAGTGGTCAACTGCCGGTCAATCCCGTCATCGGGATAGGTGCCACCCCGCATCCCTCCAGGCGTTGACAACGCATCGGCAACGGCCTACGTTCGACGCGTGCCGAGATATCGCGGGCGACATTCGCAGGCCGCCGACGACAGGCGCGATCTGCGTAAACGTTTCACTCCTCATCGCCAGACCCCTCCGGTGGACTCCGATCCCGAATACGTCCGGCTCGCCGCCGAGCTCGGCGAGAACGTCGGCAAGGCTGTCAGAGCGGCCACCGAGCTCGGGTTGATCGTCGCCGAGACCGTCGGTCTGAGGCTGGTCGAGATGATGTCGCCTGCGAAATCGGCGGGTGCCGGGACAAGCGCGAGGGCGACCGCCGCCTCAGTGTTGGGAACGGCCAAAGACAAGCTGCCAGAGCTCAGCGGACAAACCGCGTCAATGCTGACCGATCTCGTTGTGAATCGAGGATTTGCGGCGCTCCGTGCGATGCAGCAGGCGACTCGGACGACCCGGCGAAACGACTGAGCCGACAGCAGCCGCCTGACCTCGAGCTCCAGGCTTTCCTGCACGACCTCGACGGGCAGCTGCAGCGCATCCTGAGCGAGCAGCTCAAGCGCGTTCCCGATGTTCCGCCGCTTCGGACGGGGATCAGCGCCCAGTTGGCCAGTGGGGGCAAACGGCTGCGCGCGGCGCTCGCGGTCACGTCGTGCGCGTTGTTCGGAGAGCCCGAGAGCTACGCGCTCGAGTTCGCCGCCGCCATCGAGCATCTCCAGAACGTCTCGCTGATCCACGACGACATCGCCGACGGTGACCGCGAGCGCCGGAACGAAAAGGCCATGTGGGTACGTCACGGCATCGGCCAGGCGGTGAACATCGGCGACGGGTTCCTGCCGCTGGTGATGCGCTCCATTGTCGAGGGCCCGTACACCGACGCCGTGAAACTACGCTTGTTCTATTTGCTCGCCGAATATGGCCTCGAGATGGTGGAAGGGCAGACGCTCGATCTCAACTTACGCTCGAAAACGAATGTGTCGCTCGCCGAGTATTTCGACTGCACCGCCAAGAAGACGGGCGCGTTTCTGAGCCTGGCCACCGTCGGCGGTGGGGTGATCGGTGGAGCCCGCGAAGAGCAGCTCGTGCTGCTGCGCGAGTTTTCAACGCTGGCCGGGGTCGCATTTCAGATCCGCGACGACGTGCTGGACCTCGAGGGCCGCAAGGGGCGTCGTCTTGGCTCCGACGTGCTGGAGGGCAAGCGCACGATCCTCACCGTACACGCCGCACAACACGCCGGACCTCGGCGTCGCGCGAGACTGTACGCCATTCTCAACAAGCCTCGCTCGGCCAAGACAGCCGCCGAAGTACGTTGGGTGCTGGACCTCTATCGCCAGTTGGGCACCCCCGAGTTCGCGCTCGGCATTGCTCGCGAGCTGCTGGACAAAGCTGCCGACCAGATTGTCCTTCTGCCGGACACCGCGGCGAAGCACCGCCTGCTTCGGCTGGCCCGATACTTCGGCACCCGTCAGTACTGATCACGGCTACTGGTCAGTTCTGACCACCTGACCGCACGTCGGCCGCCGATGTAGCTGAAAGCACGGCGCTCTGGATTGGCAGCGGGCTTGCCATCGGACATCCGCATTCGAGCGATGCCCGTCATGAACGCCGAGGACCACAGCGCAAGTGTCGCGAGCCGCCGCTCGCTTGAGAACGAAGATACGAGACGTTAGGATACGCCCCGCTTGAACACCCTGGCTGACCTGATCGGCGAAAGCGCACCGATGGCGGCCGTACGGACGAGCGTCCAGCGGCTGCTGAGCCGTCGTTCCGACGCTCGGCGGATGCCGCCCGTGTTGCTGCTCGGCGAAACCGGCACGGGCAAGGGGTTGCTCGCCAAGGTGCTGCACGACGGCAGCGTCCGTCGGAACGCGCCACTGGTCGAGCAAAACTGCGCATCGATCCCGGAGACCATGCTGGAGTCGGAGCTCTTCGGCTACGAGCGCGGCGCCTTCACGGACGCCCGTGAAGCGAAGCCCGGGCTCTTTCACGCCGCCCGGGGTGGGACGCTGTTCCTCGACGAGATCGGCCTCCTGTCACCGACGCTTCAGGGCAAGGTCCTGAAGGCGGTCGAGGAGCAGACGGTGCGACGCCTCGGCAGCACGCGCGCCGAACCGGTCGACGTCTGGATCGTCGCGGCGACGAGCGACGACCTCCGGCTCAAGGTGCGCGATGGGCGGTTTCGCGAGGATCTCTACCAGCGTCTGGCAGTCGTCTCATTCGCATTGCCGCCGTTGCGGGAGCGAGGTGGCGACATCGCCGTGCTGGCAGAACGCTTTCTGGAGCACGCCTGCCGCGACTATGGTCTGCCGCGCAAACGATTGACACCGGACGCGCTTGCCGCGCTTGCGGCCTACTCATGGCCGGGGAATGTGCGCGAACTGGCCAACCTCATGGAGCGCGTTGTACTCCTCTTCGATGGCCCCGTGGTCTCCGCCGAGACGCTCATGCTGCCGGTCGACGCCTCTCGCTCGACGGCCGCGTCGGAGCGGATCGAGGAGACCGGCCCAGCGGGCGACCATAGCGAGCGCGAGCTGCTCGCGGCCCTGCAGGCGACCGACTGGAACATCACGCGCACGGCTCAGCGCCTGATGTTGTCGCGCAACACCGTCAAGGCACGAATGCAGCGATACGGCCTGCGCCCGGAGACCGCACCGCCCGTACGCCCCACGCCCGAGTCGCACGCCCGCGAGGCGTCTGTACTCCCCGTCGCCGCGCCGCGGCCCGTTTCGAGCGCGATGCTCTGGGAATCGCGCACTCTCACGTTGCTGCGGGCGGAACTCGCGCAGGCGGAGGGCAGTTCTCGTTCGGGTTTCGACGAAGCCTTCGCGGCGGTCGTCGAAAAAGTCACCATGTTTGGCGGGCGCGTCGAGGACGTCAGCACGCGGGGGCTCCTCGCCGTCTTCGGTCTGGACGCGATCAACGACGCGGCGCGCCGCGCCGCCAACGCGGCGCTCGCGATCGTGCGAACCCTGCGCGACCGCGGCCCGCGCGTCACGCTCGCCATCCACGTCGGCGAGCTGCTCATCGCACGCCTGCCCGGCGCAACGGCGGTCGATGTCGACTCGAAGCGCGACGCCTCGACGTTGCTCGAGACTCTGTCCAAGAAGATGGCCGCCAACACCGTCGTCGTGAGCAGCGCTGCCGCACGATTCCTGTCTCGACGATTCGAGCTCATCGCGATCGAGACGGACCGTGACCCGGGAGACGCGGTGTTCCGACTCGCCGGCCGGGAGCGCTCGGGATTCGTACCGTTCGCAGATGGCGGCAGCTTCGTGGGCCGCAACTACGACTTGGAGGTGGCGTATCGGCGCCTGGCTCTCGCAACCAGCGGGTATGGCCAGGCGCTGTCGATCGTGGGCGACCCCGGCATCGGCAAATCGCGGCTCCTCTACGAGTTCGGTCGGATGATCGCCGACCGCGGATGCCGCGTGCTGCAGACGCATTGCCCACCGCATGGGGCCGCGTTTCCATTTCTGCCCGTGATCGACATCGTTCGATCGCTCTTCGACCTCGATGACGTCGAAGACCCTCGCACGGTGCGGGACGCGGTGACCCAGTCGGTCCAAAAGTTTGGCCAGGCTCTGGCGGGCGACAACTTGCCGGCGATCCTGGCCCTGCTCGATGCCCTGCCGACCGACGATCCCCTGCGGCTGTTGACGCCCGCGCAGCGCCGGCAGCGCGTTCAGGAGGCGGTGTGCCAGCTCGTGCTCGACGAGAGCTCACGCCAGCCGCTCATCGTCGTCGTAGAGGACGTGCATTGGATCGACTCCGACAGCCAGCATGTGCTCGATGCCTTGGTGGATCGGATCGCAGCGGTTCGCGTGATGCTTGTCATCACTCACCGGCCTGAGCATCGGTGCGCATGGAGCCACAGACAGTACTTCCAGCAGATCAGCCTGGAACCTCTTACGCCGGCGAGCGTCGGAAGCGTCCTCGACGAGCTCATGGGACGCGATGAGCCGCTCGGGCCGCTCAAGGATGCCATCGTCCAACGGACGGATGGCAACCCATTCTTCGTTGAGGAGACGGTCCGCGCGCTCGTGGAGTCAGGCACCCTGATTGGCCATCCCGGCACGTACACGCTGGGGGCCCGTGCCGAGACCGTCCAGGTGCCACCGACGGTGCAGGCCGTGCTCGCCGAGCGCATCGATCGGCTCGGTGTAGACGACAAGCGGCTGCTCCAGGCCGCTGCGATCGTCGGTCATGGCGGGGCCGTGCGCATACTGGCCGAGGTCGTCGACCTGCCGGCGGCATCGTTCCGTCGTTCGCTGACTCAGCTGCACCGTGCGAACCTTCTCTACGAGGGCGGCGAGGCGGAGGATCCCACGATCGCCTTCCGTCATGCCCTCGTCCAGGAAGTAGGTTACGCGAGCATGCCCGCCGATCGCCGTCGGGCCCTGCACACCCGATGCCTGGCCGCGCTGGAGGCGGGCTCAGGCGCCGCTGCCGAAGATTCTGTCGAGCAGGCGACCCACCACGCCTTTCATGGCGAGTTGTGGGAAAAAGCGCACAGGTACGCACGGCGGGCGGTGGCGAAGGCTGTGCAGCGCTCGGCGTACCGCGCTGCAGTCGCCGCGCTGGGGCAGGCGCTCGTGGCAATGGACAAGCTGCCGCCGAGCCGCGAGATCCTCGCGTCGGCGATCGACGCGCGTTTCGACCTGCGCAACATGCTGTGGGCGCTCGGCGAGCTGTCGAGCGGTCTCAGAGTGCTTCAGGAGGCGCTGCCGCTCGCCGAGGCGCTCGGCGATCAGCGACGGTTGGCCCGGGTCTTCGCGCATACGAGCAGCAACTATTGGGTCCTCGGCGAAAACGAGCAAGCCCTGGCCATGGTCGAGCAGGCGGTGGTACTTGCGAACGAACTCGGCGACCTTCCGCTGCG
>Ga0114129_10000092_pt1 | contig 86019 bp, 81 predicted proteins | sample RhiMetdeltSRZDD1_FD_80071 | JGI IMG/M metagenome (GOLD analysis project Ga0114129, IMG submission 80071) | Populus rhizosphere microbial communities from Tennessee, USA - Rhizosphere MetaG P. deltoides SRZDD1 (version 2) (version 2) | ecosystem: Host-associated > Plants > Roots > Rhizosphere >... | reverse complement strand
CGCGGCACGATGAGCCCCTGGTACGTGTCGATCCAGCCCAGCCACCGGAGCAGGATGAAGGTGGGGACCATGGTCACCTGGGCCGGAATCATCATGGTCCCCAGAACCATGAGGAAGACGGTGTCCCGCCCGCGGAAGCGGAGCCGCGCGAACGGGTAGGCGGTGAGCACGCTGGTCACGACCACCGCCAGGGTCTCCGCCCCCGCCATGATCAGGCTGTTCCCGATGGCGCGGAGGGTCGGCTCCCGGGTGACCGCCACCACGTAGTTGTCCAGGATCAGGCGCCGGGGGATGAGCTCGAGGGTCGCGGAGAAGATGTCCGTGTGCGGCTTGAACGACGACGAGATCATCCAGGCATAGGGTGCCAGCGTAAGGCCCGTGCCCAGGAGCAGGAGCGCGTGGAGCAGCAGCCGGATCCCGAGGGGCTGGCGGATCATGTCACTCCTCGTCGGGAGAACGACCCATCCCGAGACGGCCTCTCAGAGCTCCACGTGCTTCCCGAAGAAACGGAACTGGATCAGGGTGAGGACGAAGATCACCCCGAACAGCACGTAGCCAATCGCGCTCGCGTAGCCCATCCGGAAGTAGGTGAAGGCCTGCTGGTAGAGGTAGAAGACCACCACCGAGGTCGCCCCGGCCGGCCCGCCGCTCGTCATGACGTACACGAGCGCGAAGACCTGGAAGGAGAGGATCACCGACATCACCACGACGAAGAGCGTGGTCGGCCTGAGGAGCGGCAGCGTGATGCGCCGGAAGCTCGCCCACGCCCCTGCCCCGTCGATGCGCGCCGCCTCGTAGTAGGTGCCGTCGATGCCCTGGAGCCCGGCCAGGAAGATGGTGGCGAAGTATCCGACGTTCCGCCAGGCCGCCGCGATGACGAGACACCAGAGCGCCAGGCGCGTGTCCGCGAGCCAGCGCGGACCCGCGATGCCCAGGCCCCGGAGCACCTGGTTCAAGAGCCCGTACTCGGGATCGAAGATCCACAGCCAGACGATCCCGATCGCCACGACCGACGTCACCGCCGGCAGGTACGAGATCGTTCGGTAGAGCCGGATCTGCTGGAGCTTCTGGTCGAGCAAGAGGGCGGCGGAAAGGGAGAGAACCACGATGCAGGCGGTGATACCAAACGTGAAGAGGGCGGTCTGCAGGAGGCTCTGGGCAAACACCACGTCCTGGACGAGCTCCCGGTAGTTGGCCAGCCCGACCCACTCGGGGGACGGCGACATCAGGTTCCATTCGTGAAACGACAGATAGAAGGCGTAGGCGACCGGGAACCCGACGAAGAGCGCGAAGAAGCCGAGCGCGGGGGCGAGGGAGAGCCACGCGAAGCGGCTCTCCTCCCGCCACCGGAGCCGACCCATCGCCGCACCCGGGGCGTGCACCGCGGCCCGCGCCGGGAGCCGGCCCATCATCGCTCCACCGGCCAGAACACGAGGCGCGCCTGGAGCCAGCGCATCGCCCGATCCGCCGCCAGTGCCGACAGGCCGATCACGGCCATCATGGCCACGATCGCGTTGGTGTCCGCTTCGCTGGCGAAGTTCAGGTACATCAGATAGCCGATGCCCGGCGGGGCGTTCGTCGACTTCCCCGCTGCAAGCTCGGCCGCGATCACGGCCGCCCACGCGAGACCGATCCCGAGCCGCAGCCCCACGAGGAGCAGTGGGGCCGACCCCGGCAGTACCACCCGACGAAAGATGGTCCAGTCGCCCGCGCCCAGAGTGCGCGCCGCCACGATCATGGAGGCCCGCACGCGCGCCACGCCGCCCAGCACGTTTGTCACGATCGGGAAGAACGCCGCGTAGGCCGTGATCATGACGGCCGCGCCGCGCGAAGCCCCGAACCAGAGGATGGCGAGGGGGATCCAGGCGAACGGGGCGATCGGGCGCAGGACGCCGATCACGGGCTGGACCCAATCCCCGATGCGCTCCGAGTAGCCGATCAGGATCCCGAGCGGCGCGCCCAGGGCGGCCGCGATCAGAAACCCCTCGAGCACAGTTCGCCAGCTCACGAGGAGCGCCCGCCCGAGGCTCCCGTCACCCAGCATCCTCCACGCGGCCGCTCCCACGCCGGCCGGAGACGCCACATCGCGTCCAGCCAGAAGCTGCCAGGCCCCGAGCGCCGTCAGCAGGACGAGCGCCACGGAGAGCCGGGGTCTCATGCCGCTCCCGCCAGCCGTCCGACGCCCGTCCAGGGAGCCAGCCAGCGCACGCCCATCCGCATCGCGGCGTCCAGCGCGTAGCCGATGGCACCGACCCACAGGATCCAGGCAAGCATCCGGGGCGTCTGCTGGAGCATCCGAGCGTACTGGATCGAGAAGCCGAGGCCCGTCGGCGCCCCGAGCAACTCGGCAGCGATTATCGACATCCAGGCGAGACCGAGCGCCACGCGCGCCCCGGTGAGGAGATACGGTACGGTCGCCGGCAAGACCACGCGCAGCGCGACACGCCCGTGGCTCGCGCCAAGGCTCCGAGCGGCATGAACGAGGCGGCTGTCGACGCTCCGGACGCCCAGCTGCGCATTCAGCGCGAACGGGAAGACGGCCCCGTAGAAGATGATGAAGATCGGCAGGAGCTCGCTCACGCCGAACCAGATCACGGCGATCGGGATCCACGCGATCCCCGACACGGCGCGCACCGAGTTCACCAGGGGGCTGACCAGTCGGTCCACCGAGCGCCATGCTCCCATCGCCGCACCGAGGGTCACGCCCACGATGGCCGCCGCCGTGTACGCCACCGCGAGTCGCCGGAGGCTCACAAGTGTCTCCTCGACAAGCCGGCCCGAGACGAGCAACGCCCAGAAGCCCTCCGTGACCTCGGCCGGCCCCGGCAACAGCAGGGGGCGGTCGAGGTAGTGGGCAACGAGGGCCCAGACGCCCACCGCCGCCGTCAGGCCGCGGAGCGTGAGTCCCGCGCGTCGCCAGTGCCGGCCCCATCGTCTCGACCTGCCCATCAGAGTCCTTCCGTGAGTTGTCGGGCGGCCTCGGCCGCTTGATCGTGGAGGAGGGCCCAGATCGACTCCACGAGCTCGCCGAATCGGGCGCTGCGCCGTGTCCCGACCCGCGGCCGCGGGAGATCGTTCGGAAGGTCAGCGATCAGGCGGCCCGGCCTTCGGCCCATCACCAAGACCCGATCGGCCAGGAAGACCGCCTCGTCGATGGCGTGGGTCACGTAGAGCACCATCTTGCGGGTCGCGGGGTCCCTTCTCTCGCCCCAGATATCGAGGAGCTCCTCCTGAAGGAGGCTGCGCGTCTGGGCGTCCACGGCCGCGAGCGGCTCGTCCATGAGGAGCATCAGCGGGTCGTTTGCGAGGACGCGAGCCAAGGCGCATCGCTGCTGCATGCCGCCGGACAGCTCGTGGGGATATCGGTCGGCCACGGTGTCCAGACCGACCAACGCCAGGTATCGCGCGGCGATCTCCCGACAGCGGGCGCGCGGTTCCTTCCGCGATCGGGGACCGAACTCGACATTGGCCCGCACCGTCATCCATGGAAAGAGCACGTACTGCTGGAACATGATCCCGCGCTCGGGCCCGGGCCCCGCCACGAGTCGACCGTCGAGCGCGACTGCCCCTGTCGACGGAGTGTCGATCCCCGCGACCAGGTTCAGGAGCGTGCTCTTCCCGCAACCCGAGGGTCCCACGATGGCCACGAACTGACCGGCCGAGACCTCGAAGGTCACCTCCGCCAGCGCCAGGACCTCGCCCCCGCTCCAGGTCGCCGGATAGAGGCGGGAGACGCGGTCGACTCTCAGCACGGGGTTGATTCGCCCCCGGGCGGCCCGCCCCTCGCCTGGACACGACGGCCCGCCCCTCGCGAGTGCGTCACCCGCGATCCGCGTAGCGACCCCATCGGTCAAGCCGCCACACCGGCAAGCCCCGCAACTCGGTGAGGTCGGCGTCCGGGCGCTCGAACTCCGCGTCGCCCGGGGTCATCCCGGTCTGCTCCCAGGCCGCCTTCTGGAGCGGCGCGATGCGCTGCAGGTGCTCCTTCGCCACGTCCCACGTCACCGGCTTCGGGATGTTGCCCGCCCGGGCCAGCGCCTTCGAGGCCGAGACCACGGAGACGAAGTCACCCTCGGTGAGCCAGGTCCAGCCGCGGTTCCACAAGAGGTCGGCCGCGATGATCCCGGTCCCGATCTTCGGAGGCTGCTTCCAGTCACCCTCGTTCCGCTCGGCCACCTTCTGCGCGCCGAGCGCCTTGATCCCCTCGAGGCCTTTCTGGCAGGCGATGAGCGTCGCAAGCACGAGATCGGGGTCCTTCTGGAGGATCTCGGCATGGCAGATCCAGAAGGGCCGGTACTGATAGTAGCCCTCGGGCCGAAACGGCGAGCGCGCGACCCCCGGCAGCCGTTTCCCCTCTCCCAGCTCGTGGGCGGGGCCCGTCACCCCGCGCGTATCGAACAGGGAGACGGCGTGCCCGGCCGCCACCGCGGAATACGCGGGCGACCACGGGATCATTCCGCCGGCGTCGATCCCGCGCGGCAGACGGGCGAGACTCGGGAACTCGGGAAAGTTCTGGAACCGGATGCCCAGCTGGTCCGGCGACGCGCCCAGTTCCGCGCTGAGCGCCTGGATGAAGGCGTTCTGGGGGTCGAGGCCCACGAACGTCCCCACGGTCTTCCCCTTGAGGTCCTCCATCTTCCGGATGTCCGAGCCCGGGCGCACGAGCAGGAAGAACGGCTGCGTCCCCTCCCCGGTGGTGACGACCTGGAGCGGCAGGCGGTTGGCGATCCCGACCACGACCGGGGTGTTCCCCACGAAGGCGAACGACATGGAGTCGGGGCCTGCCTTGAGCAGCTCCATGATCGGACCGGCATTGGGAAAGTCACGCCAGTCCACGGTCACCTCGTAGCCGAACCGCGCGGCTTCCTTCTCGAGGAGCTGGGAGTCCAGCATCAGCCGGCTAACCGCGGTGGAGGCCGCCGCCAGGGGCTGCCGGCCGATCACGAGTCGCCGGCGCTTGGGCCCCTGCGCTCCGAGCCGCGGCGCCGCGGTCAGCGCCGCGAGCCCGACCGTCGCCCCGAGACTCGTGAGAAGTGCTCGTCGTGTCGTGTGGTGTGCCATGCGTTCTGTCCTCTCACATCCGGAGCTCCCGTCGCGGCTCGATCAGCCGCGGCGGGACCCGGGTCTCGGCAAGGAACTCGAGGAGCATGCGGTGATGATCCCGCGCCACGGCGGCGTGCCCGCTGATGACGTTCCGTTCCTGCCGGGGGTCGGTGGGCAGGTGGAACAGCTCCGACCGGCCTTGCGCGGGGGAGTAGAGGAGGGCCCACTCCGCCGACGTGACCGTCGTGACGAGCGGCTCCCGGAGGGTGCGGCTGACGTTGTCCACGGAGTTCACCTGGTCATCGGGGTTCGCGAAAGGTAGCGTGCTCACCGTGACGGCGCGGCCCGGCGCCGCCCGATTCCTGAGGGCGGGTAGGAGCGAGCGGCCCTCGACCCAGGGCGGAATGGGCTCTCCAAGCCAGTCGAGCACGGTGGGCATGACGTCGACGGCCGACGAGATTCCGCCGTACGCCCCCGGAGCCACGCCGGGTGCGGCGATGAGCAGGGGAAGCGCGACGACCTCCTCGTAGAGCGGGGAGTGGTCCCACGTCGCCTGCCGGTCGCGGTGCGCCTGGAGCGTCCCGTCCGGCCCCTTCGTGTAGGTCATCTTTCCGAAGAGGCCACCGTGCTCGCCGAAATAGAAGCCGTGGTCCGAGGTGAAGATGACCGCGGTCTTCTCGGCGAGGCTCATGTTGTCGATCGCGCGGAGGAGGTGGCCGACCCACGTGTCGACCATGGTGATCTCGCCCATGTAGGTCGCCTGCGCCTTGCGCACCTTCTCCTCGGTGAGGCCGGGCGCGTCGAACCAGTGGCCGTAGACGGGCTGGATCACCTCGCCGTCGTAGCCGGGCCAGTAGAGCTCCGTGTAGTAGGGCGGCGCGTCCCAGGGCTCGTGCGGGTCCCAGGTGTCCACGTAGAGAAAGAAGCGCTCCTTGTAGTGGCGCTCGAGCCAGTGGATGGCCGTCCCGATGGTGCGCGGCGCATTGCGGTCGGCCTCGACCCGCCACCACGCCCGGAGGTCCCGCGACTCGTGGCCCCGCGCCGCGTCGAGCCGGGTGAGCGAGCCCTCCTGGGCCGTGATGGAGAAGAACGTCTGGTAGCCGCGGTCGTAGTTCATGCCGCCCCGGAGGTAGAAGGGCGTGTCCACCGCCGCCGCCGTGTGGTACCCCGCCTGCGAGAGAAGCTGCGACAGGGTCACCACGTCGGCCGGCAGCGGCTCCCAGCGCATGAACGACATGGTCCAGCGGCCGGACGCGTGGTCGGCCCGGGCCGGCATGGTCGGGAACCCGGCGATGTAGTGGCGGTCGAAGCGGACGCCGCGCGCCGCGAGGGCGTCCAGGGCAGGCGTGCGGATCGTGCGGTGGCCGTAGCAGCCGAGATGGTCCCGCCGGAAAGTGTCGGCGACGACCCAGACGACGTTCACGCCCTGCTCCCTCCCCTCCGGCGCGTCGCGCCTCCCGGCATCCTACCGGAGGTCGATGCGGTATCGGTACAGGTCGCCACGCACGTGAGCGCGTCGGAACTCGCCGACCCGGTCGTCGAACGTGTAGCTGTGGCGCTCGACCAGGAAGAGCGGCGAGCCACACGGCACGCGGAGCTGGTCGGCCACGTAGTCGTCGGCCAGCACGGGCTCCACGAACTCCTGGGCCCGGAGGAAGATCGTGCCATACTCCCGCTGCAGCACGTCGTAGAGGTGGGCCCCGGCGAGGTCCCGTGACTCGAGGTCGGGGCAGAGCCGCGCCGGGAGGTAGCTCACCTGCAAGCTGACGGGCCGCCGCTGGACGAAGCGCACGCGCTCGACCTCGTAGACGGCCTCCTCGGGGTCGATGCCGAGGATGCGACAGATCTCCGGGGGCGTGGGCCGGCGCTCGCACCGCAGCACGCGCGCGTCGACATCGAACGGGACGCCCTCCTTCCGGTACTCCCGGTAGGAGCCGAGGACGCTCCCCTCGAGCTTCGGCTGGCTGACGAAGGAACCGCTCCCCTGCCGGCGGTAGACTAGGCCCTGCTGGACGAGCTCGGCGATCGCCCGGCGAATCGTCCCCCGGCTCACGTCGTAGTGCCGGCAAAGCTCGACCTCCGAGGGGATTTCCTGACCTGGGCGCCAGGAGCCGGAGCGGACCTGGAGGGTCAGGTCCTCCATGATCCGGTGATAGAGGGGGATGAGCCCCCGGGGATCGAGCCGCGCAAGGCCGGCCGTGCGCACCTCGTGGCCGGGCCGGCGAGGGCCGCGGGCCCGACCGGGGACCGGAAGCCCGGCGGCGCCCGTCGCGCCGGCGCTCCGCTGAAATTGTCTAGACATGTAGACGAGCACTCTAGTCTGGGCGCGAAGCGCGGGTCAAGCAGCTGTACTCGTCCAGCACATGGGTGACACCTTGGGGGTAACCGACACGGGCGAGATCCTGGAGGAATTCGTGCGGGGTGCGGTAGCCCAACGCCTGGTGTGGCCGGACGGTGTTGTAGGAATCGTAGAGGCGGAAGCCCTTCTCGCGAGCATATCCCGCCGCGGTCGCGACGCTGCGTGTCGCTCCGGCTACGAAGCGGATCAGATCGCTCTTCCGGTGCACGCTGTCGACAAGATGCTGCCCCCGGCGTCCGAGACCGACGATAGCGGCGTTGAGCATGAACCCTTCCTACGTTGGGATCGTTCCAGTTCCAGCATCGATTTCAGAGCCGAGCCCAATCATGCTGGGCAATGCACCTGTCAAGGCGTCGCGGCTCAGCTCGGTGAGTGCAGCCCAGCATCGACTCCGTACCGGGCAGTCCTGGCAGTGCCCGATCCGTAGCGGGAAGACGCCTCGACGGCCGCAACTATCTCCGTGGCGAGGCTTCTAACTAGATTCGGAAGCTATGCTCGAAACTATGCCCGCGACCGCCCCCGCGAGGCCCGAAACCACCCCCCGCCACCCAAGCACCCAAAGAAAAACATCTGCTCGCCTGCTTGACAGGCCAGTGTGCTAACCAGGCTACACCACGACCCCATTGCAGATTAGCTACCTAGCGTGCATGGGCCAAGGGCGACCTGACCAAACCATGCCCGGTGACCCATGGGCCTCTCGGCCAGTGATCGTCCTGCCAGCGATCGGGCCGGTGTGCTATCGTGCCCTTGCGCTCGTGAGCCAGGTTCCGCGCCGCGTCATCATCGACACCGACCCCAGCGCTGGCGTGCCCGGCGCCGACGTCGACGACGTGCTGGCGCTGGCGTGGGCCCTCGGGTGCCCGGAGCTGGTCGTCGAGGGCATCACGGTCGTCGCCGGAAACGTCGAGCTGGTGGAAGCGGTGCCGTCGGCGCTCCAGGCGCTCGAGATCCTCGGCCGCGCCGACGTGCCGGTATACGCGGGCGCGGCCCGCCCCCTGGTGCGGGACCGCGAAGAGATCACCGCCTTCCTGCGGGGCCGCGGCAACGACCCCCTGGCCCGCGCCCTGTGGCGAAACGTCCCGCCTCCGACTACCAAGCTGGCCCCACGGCCGGGCCGGGCCGCCGAGTTCATCGTCGAGACCGTCATGGCCGCGCCAGGTGAGATTACGGTCGTCCCCATCGGGCCGCTCACCAACATTGCCCTCGCGCTCGCGCTCGAGCCCCGGGTGGCGGCGGCCGTGCGAGAGATCGTGTTCATGGGCGGCAACCTCAGGGGGCAGCATCCCGCCATCACCCCCGTCGAGTTCAACCTGGGCAACGATCCCGAGGCGGGGCAGTTGGTCGTCCGCTCCGGGGCGCGGGTGACCATGATCGGCCTCGACGTCACCACGCAGACCCATCTCACGCTCGAGGACCTCGCGGCCGCGACCCGGAGCGATACGGAGGCCGCGGCGTTCGTCCGCCGCATCACCGAGCCGTGGATCCGCTTCGTCTGCGAGCGCCGGGGCATCCCCGGCTGCTGGCTCCACGATCCGCTCGCGGTGGTGGCCGTCGTGGACCGCGGCGTCGTGGGCACCGAGCGGATGGAGGTCGGCGTCGAGCTGCGGGGCGAGACTACGTACGGCCAGACCCTCGGGCGGCGCGGCGGCTTCGGCGGCGGGATCCGTCCCCCCCGCGGCGGCTCCGCGGACGTCGCCGTGACCGTGGATACCCCGCGCTTCATGGGGCGCTTCCTTCCCGGCCTCACCACCGCGCTCTCGTGAGAGGAGACCGAGCCATGGGCATGACCCGACGCACCTTCGCCAAGACCGCGACTCTCGGGGTCCTGGGCGCCGGAACGCTCCGTTCCCGCCCCCTGGCGGCCCAGGAGAAGATCACCTTAAAGTACCTCTCGGTGGCGCGGGGGGAGCCCCGCCGCCAGGCCATCCTCCAGGTGGTCGAGCGGTTCGAGAAGGCTCACCCCACCATCAAGATCGAGCTGTCTGAGGTCCCGTTCGACCAGTACTTCCAGAAGGTCTCGGTCGCGCTGGCGGCGGGGAGCGGCGTCGACACCTTCGACGTGGACAGCCCGCTGGTCGCGCCCTACGGCCACCAGGACGTCCTGCTCCCGCTCGACGACTACGTCGACAAGAAGGACTGGGAGGACTTCCTGGAGCAGGACCGGCAGATCGCGACTTACGGCGGAAAGATCCTCACGCTCCCGTGGTCGTCGTCCAGCCAGGCCGTCTTCTACAACCTCGACATGCTGAAGGAGGCGGGGATCACGCCGCCCTCGGCCCCCGACAATCGCTGGACATGGGCCCAGCTCCTGGAGGCGGCGAAGAAACTCACCAAGAAGGCGCCCGACGGCACCACCGAGATCTACGGCTTCGTTGTCGAGCAGGTGGACCGGCCGTACCAGATACTCCCGCTGCTCCAGTCCAACGGCGCCCAGGCCATCAGCCCCGACGGCTCGAAGACCGCCGGCTTCCTCAACAGCCCGGAGGCAGTCGAGGCGCTCCAGTTCTACGGCGATCTCTACAACAAGCACGCCGTCAGCCCCAAGAAGCCGATCCCCGACGCCTTCGGGCGGGGGCAGGCCGCGCTGTTCCTGGCCAACTCGCCGCACGTAAACCAGATCCGCCGACTCTTCCCGCAAACCCGGTGGGCGCTGACGCCGCATCCCTCCTTCAAGAAGCCGGTGACCCCCACCGGGGCGTGGCACGTGGGAGTCTTCAAGAAGACGAAGCACCCGAAGGAGGCGGCGGCGCTCGCGCTGGCCTACTCGAACGCCGAGCAGGCCAAGGACAACTTCAAGATCATGAACTACACGCCGGTCCGGAAGTCGACCTTCGAGGCATTCCCCGACGAGTTCAGGCAGCCCCCGAACAGCCTCTTCTACTACGAGATCACCAAAACGGCGGTCCGGCGTCCTTCCACCCCGGCCTGGCGCGAGTACGAAGACCTCTTGCGGACGGCGATCCGGAACGTGATCGACGGCGGCGATGCCAAGAAGGAGCTGGACACCGCCGTCGCGCGCATCGACACGGTCCTGGCCCGCTACAAGAAATAGCCGTGAGCGCGAAGGGCGCGGCCCGCCAGGCCGCGCCCTACCTCTTCGTGGCGCCGGCCCTCCTCGGGCTCGCGCTCTTCAAATTCTATCCGATCGCGGTCGGGCTGACCGCCAGCTTCTTCGACTACGAGGCCATCTCCGGCCGCGCGGCCTGGATCGGCCTCGGCAATTACCGGGAGTTGTTGGCCGATCCGCTCTTCTGGCGCGCGTGCTGGAACACGTTCCTCTTCAACGCCGTGGTCACGCCCCTCCAGGTGGTCCTCGCGCTCGGCCTCGCGGTCCTCGTGAACCGCCACCTGCCGGGGATGACCGTGTTCCGCTCCATGTTCTTCGTCCCCGCCGTGATTTCGCTGGTGGTGGCCAGCATCATCTGGGACCTGATCTACAACCCGGACAACGGCCTCGCCAACAGCCTGCTCGCCGTCGTCGGCATCCCGCCCCAGCCGTTTCTGGTGAGCGCGCGCCAGGCGATGGGCGCGGTGATCGCCATGGTCACCTGGAAGGGCATCGCCTACTGGATGGTGATCTTCCTCGCCGGCCTCCACGCCATCCCCGGCGTCTTCCGCGAGGCCGCCCTGATCGACGGGGCCTCGTCCTGGCAGTTCTTCTGGCGGGTCACGCTCCCGCTCCTCGTCCGCACGATCGTGTTCGTCGTGGTCGCCAATACCGCAATCAACTTCCTGCTCTTCGCGCCGATGTACATCATGACCCAGGGCGGGCCGTCGGATTCGACCACGGTGTTGATGTTCGAAGTCTACCGGAATGCCTTCGTCTACTTCCGACTGGGCTACGCCAGCGCGGTCTCGACGCTGCTACTCGTCATCATGCTGGTCGTGGTGGTCGTGCAGTTCCGTGTGCTCCGGCCCCGGGTGGAGTACTGATCGGATGGAGCGGCGAAGTCTCTCGGCAACGCTGGCGCTCTACGCGGCTCTCGGGCTGATCGCCCTGCTGATGGTGCTCCCCTTCCTCTGGGCTCTCGGCGCCTCGTTCCGAGATAATGCCGAGATCTTCCGCTACACGCGGCCACTGTCCGTCTGGACGTTCGTGCCCCGGAACCCCACCCTGGGCGGCTTCGCCCATATCTTCGGCCAGGACCGGTTCGGCCGGTTCATGGCGAACAGCCTGTTTGTCGCGCTCGCCGTCACCGCGGCTGGGCTCTTCGTCAACTCGCTGGCCGGGTTCGGCTTCGCCCGCTTCCACTTCCGCGGCCGCGACCCGCTCTTCGCGGCGGTCCTCGTCACGTTCATGGTCCCGCTAGAGATCATCGTGATTCCGCTGTACATCGTCGTTCGCGGCTTCGGGTGGATCGACTCCTACTGGGCGCTCGTCGTCCCCGCCATCGCCGATGCCTTCTCGATCTTCCTGCTCCGCCAGTTCTTCCAGGAGCTGCCCCAGGAGCTGGTCGACGCCGCGCGGATTGACGGCTGTGGGTGGTTCGCGATCTACTGGCGCATCGCCCTCCCCCTCGTCAAGCCCGCCCTCGTCACCGCCGGCCTCCTCGCGTTCATCCGCCAGTGGGACTCCTTCTTCTGGCCGCTGGTCGCCACGTCCTCCCCCGAGTACACCGTCATCCAGGTCGGCCTGGCCAAGTACATCACCGAGTTCGTCACGTTCTGGGACCGGCTCCTGGCCGGCGCGGTGGCAGCCAGCGTGCCCGTCCTCGTTCTCTACTTCGTGCTGCAGCGCTACTACGTGCAGGGCATCTCGACGACCGGGCTCAAGACGTGAGCCGGCAGCCGGCGGGGACGACTGCATCGCGCAGATCGAGGGAGACTGGCCGCGTTCGTGGATCTACGTGCAGTACCCTTTCCCGTGAGTTCCACCTGCCCCTACATCAGGCTACCATTCGGAACAGGGGCCCGGCGCACAGAGAGACCGGGCACACAAGCCTTGGCGAGGCTATGGCCGACCTGACTGACCAGACACGGCGTGAGTACCGGATGCCCTTCGGCGCCCGCCTGCAGGACGATGGAAGCACTCGCTTCCGTCTGTGGGCCCCGGCCGCCCGAACCGTCGAACTGTGGCTTGACGATCTCGGTCGAGGATATCCGATGACTATGAACGCTGAGGGATGGGCGGAGATCGTCACGTTCGACGCGCCGACGGGTACACGCTACCGGTTCAGGATCGACCACGACACGCTCGTGCCAGATCCCGCGTCCCGATTTCAACCCGATGACGTACACGGGCCGAGCGAAGTGATCGATCCTCGATCCCACGTGTGGCACGACGCCCGATGGACGGGCGTCTCGGCAGAGCGTCTCGTCTTCTATGAGCTGCACGTGGGGACCTTCACGCCCTCCGGGACCTTTTCCGGCATCGCTGAGAGACTCGATCACCTGGTGTCGCTGGGGGTGACGGCGATCGAGCTGATGCCGGTCGCCGACTTTCCCGGACGCTGGGGTTGGGGTTACGACGGCGTCCTGCTTTTCGCTCCGGACTCGAGCTACGGCAGGCCCGAGGCCCTCAAAGCGCTCGTGGAAGCCTGTCACGAACGCGGACTCGCCGTGTTTCTCGACGTCGTCCATAACCACTTCGGTCCCGAAGGAAACTATCTGCACCACTACGCACCGGCCTTCTTCAATCCCCACCGGCGCACCCCGTGGGGTGACGCCATCAACTTCGATGGCGCCGGGTCACATGTGGTCCGGGCGTTCGTGATCCACAACGCGCTGTACTGGTTGGAGGAGTATCACCTCGACGGCCTTCGCCTGGATGCCGTGCACGCGATCGCCGACACGTCTGCAACGCACGTGTTGACGGAGCTGACCCAAGCGGTCGCAGAGGGGCCGGGGCGGGATCGGGCCGTGCACCTTGTACTCGAGAACGACGGCAACGAGGCCCGGCATCTCGAGCGCCGAGGTGCTCGCGGTCGCCCTCTCTATCAGGCGCAATGGAACGACGATCTCCATCACGCGCTGCACGTGCTCCTCACGGGTGAGCACGGTGGCTACTACCAAGACTACCACCCGCCGCTTTCTCATCTGCGGCGGTGCCTCGCCGAGGGGTTCGCCTATCAGGGCGGCTACTCACGGTTCCAGGGTCGGCCGCGCGGCGAATCGAGCAGGCATTTGCCGCCGACGGCCTTCGTCGGGTTCCTCCAGAATCACGATCAGGTTGGTAACCGGGCCTTCGGTGAGCGGATCACGACCCTGGCCCCGGCGGAGGCGGTCCGGGCGGCCACGGCCGTGCTGCTTCTGGCCCCGTCGCTGCCTCTACTCTTCATGGGGCAGGAATGGGCGGCCCGTGAGCCGTTTCTGTTCTTCAGCGACCTGGGTCCCGACCTGGGGCCCCGAGTATCGGAAGGACGGAGGCAGGAGTTTGCCCGGTTTCCGGTGTTCGCCAGTCCCGACACTCGCCGCCGTATCCCCGATCCGCAGGCCCCAGAGAGCCGGGAGCGCTCGACGCTCGACTGGAGCTGGACCGGCGAGGCCCTCCACCAGGAATGGGTGGCCTTTCACCAAAGCCTCCTGCGACTCCGACAGCGGGAGATCGCGCCGCTCACGGCTGGAGAGACCGTGCCCGAGGTTGGTTCGCGGCTGCTCGGAGGAACGGGCCTGGAGATGATGTGGACCTTCTCGAGTTCCCGAGTCCTGCGCCTCGTGGCCAATCTGGGGGCGAAACCCGTCATGCACGAGGGCCCGGAGGGGAGCTGGGGACGGCGGCTCTACGCGCTCGGCCTCGCGGCTTCTCGCTGGGCGGCTCTGCCGCCCTGGAGTGTCGGGTGGTTCCTGTCGGAAACCGAGCATCCGGCGCGCGCTAGGCACCAGTGATGAATGAGCGTCCTCTGACGGGTGGCCGCTACGTCGCGATCCACGGCCACTTCTACCAGCCACCGCGCGAGAATCCGTGGCTCGAGGCGGTCGAAGTTCAGGATTCAGCCGCGCCCTATCATGACTGGAACGAGCGTGTGACGGCGGAGTGCTACGCGCCGAACACCGCCGCCCGCCGGGTCGGCCAGGACGACCGCATCATCGACATCGTCAACAACTTCGAGAAGATCTCGTTCAATGTCGGACCCACGCTCCTCTCGTGGCTCGACCGCCACGCGCCTCACGTCTACCAGAGCATCCTCGAGGCCGACCGTCGCAGCGCACAGGCCCACGGCGGTCACGGCAACGCCATCGCCCAAGTCTACAATCACATGATCCTGCCGCTGGCCTCGCATCGCGACAAGGTGACGCAGGTGTTATGGGGGCGGAAGGATTTCCAAGAGCGATTCGGGCGCGACCCCGAGGGAATGTGGCTGTCGGAGACCGCCGTCGACAACGAGTCGCTCGGCGTTCTCGCTGATGCGGGAATGAAGTTCACGATCCTGGCACCCCACCAGGCCTGGCGTATCCGCCGGATTGGCACCGAGGCGTGGCAGGAAGTCAACGATCGGATCGATCCGAGTCGGCCCTATCTCTGGCGCGGATCTGAAGGCCGGACGCTCAGTGTCTTCTTCTACGACGGACCGATTTCGCGAGCCATCGCCTTCGAGAACGCCCTCGACCGGGGCGAGAACCTCGTCGCGCGCCTGAAGGACGGCTTCGTCCCGGACCGCCATGGGGCGCAGCTCGTCCACTGCGCCACCGACGGCGAGTCCTACGGTCACCACAAGCCCTTCGGGGACATGGCGCTGGCGGCCGCGATCGCCCAGATCGAGGCGGACGGGTCTGCAGTGCTGACGAACTACGGCGCATTTCTGGCCGAGCAGCCGCCCACCTTCGAGGTCGAGATTCGGGAGCTCACCTCGTGGAGCTGTGCCCACGGGGTCGACCGGTGGCGGAGCGATTGCGGATGCAGGACGCGCGCGGACTGGCATCAGCGCTGGCGCGCCCCCCTGCGCGAGTCGCTGGATTGGCTGCGGGACCACATCGACGCCTTCTACGAATCGCGCGCCTCAGCCCTCCTCAAGAGCCCCTGGGAGGCACGGGACGCGTACATCGACGTGATCCTCGATCGCAGCCGGGACGGGCTGGCCACCTGGCTTGCTCGTCATAGGCGAGTCCTGCTGGACGGTGCCGCTCAGGTGGAGGCTCGCCAATTGCTCGAGATGCAGCGCAATCGGCTGCTCATGTACACGTCCTGCGGGTGGTTCTTCGACGAGATCTCGGCGCTCGAGCCCACCCAGATCCTGAAGTACGCGGCGATGGCCCTGCAGTACCTGAGGGACCTTGGGGGCGAGGACCTGGAGGACGAATTCGTCCGGCGGCTCGAAGCCGCCCCGACCAACGTGGCGCTCTTCGCGAACGGCGGCGAGGTCTATCGCGCCTTGATCAAGCCAGCCGTCGTCGACCTGCGCCGGGTCGTCGCCCACTACGCCGTCAGTGGCTTGTTCGAGGAGTATCCGGACGAGGCGTCCATCTACGCGTGGCTGGTCAAGCGGCTCGACGACGCCGCTGACAACTACGATGGGAGCCGGCTGCGCGTTGGGCGTGTCCGGGTCGCCTCCGAGATCACCGGCCAGAATCAGGATCTCCAGTACACTGTGCTGCACTTCGGGGGCCACGACTTCTCGTGCGGCATCCGGACTTACGAGGACTCGGCCGCCTATGACACGATGAAGGCCGATCTGCTGCGTCGGTACGCTCAGCGCAGCATGGCTGACACGGTACGAGGGCTCGATGAACACTTTCCTGAGAGCCTCTTCTCCCTGACGCACCTGTTCCTCGAGCAGCGCCGACGCGTGCTGGCCAGCGTGATGCAGGCGGTGCTCAGCAAGCACGAGCAGACGTACCGGCGCGTCTGGGAAGAGAGCCGTAAGCTGGTCCGGTATCTGCGCCAGGCCGACGCTCCGATCCCCGAGATCCTCCGGATCACCGCCAAGTACGTCCTCGAGGAGGAGCTCGTGGCCGAGCTCGGGCGCGCCGCCGATTCGACCACGCTTCCCGAGCGGGTCTTCGAGATCTCCGAGGAAGCACGCTCCCTGGGGCTCGAGCTGGACTCCGCCACGGTCCGCCCCAGCATCAGGCTGATGGTCGGGCGGAGCCTGGACGCGCTGGCCGAGCGGGTGACGGCGGAGCGGGTGGCGCCTCTCGTCACCCTTGTTCTCGGGGCCAGGCGGATCGGTCTCCGGTTCGGGCTCTGGCACACGCAGAATCGAGTCTTCGCACTGTGGCACGACCACCCGGAGGCGCGTGACACGCTGCGGCCCCTACTCGATGCGCTCGGCCTCGCGGGCCAAGCGACCCCGTAAAGAATGCCGGCCTCGCCCCGGATTCCGCTCGCCACGTATCGTCTACAGCTCGGGCCTTGGCTCACCTTCGACGATGCGGCCGGGCTCGTTCCTTACCTCGCGGCCTTGGGCATCTCCGACTGCTATGTCTCCCCTTTCTTCGAAACGAGCTCGGACGCCTCGCACGGCTATGATGTGTCCGATCCCAATCGCATCCGTGAGGAGCTCGGCGGCGAGTCCGCCTTCATCCGATTCTCGGACACCCTCCGCCAGCACGGCCTGGGCCTGCTCGTCGACCTGGTTCCGAACCACATGGGTATCGCCGGGAATCGCAATCGTTGGTGGCTGGACGTCCTGGAGCACGGCGCCGGCTCTCGTTACGCTCACGTATTCGATATCGATTGGAACCCGGCCAAACCCGAGCTAGCCGGCAAGGTACTACTGCCCGTTCTCGGCGACCAGTACGGCCTCGTGCTGGAGCGTGGGGAACTACGCCTCGAGCTGAATGACGGCGTCTTCACGGTTTGCTATGACAAGACGGTCCTGCCGATCGCCCCGCAGTCTTACAGCCATATCCTCGGCCACCGGATCGACGAGCTTGAGGCCACGTTGGGGCCATCGCACCCCGGCCTGTTGGAGCTGAAGGCTCTTACCACCTGGTTCGCGGCCCTTGCCCCGCGGCCAGACCGGGGCCGGGAGCGACCGCGGGGGCGTCTTCAAGACAAAGCGGCGGGAGTCGAACGCCTGGCGGCCTTACTGCGGCAGTCACCCGAGGTACAGACGTTTCTCGACGAGACCATCCGCCGCTTCAACGGGGCGCCCGAGGATCCGAGGTCTTTCGACCTTCTCGACCAGCTGCTGGGTGAGCAGGCTTACCGGGTCGCGTTTTGGCGGGTGGCCGGCGAGGAGATCAACTACCGACGCTTCTTCGACATCAATCAGCTCGCTGCCATCCGCATGGAGGATCCGGACGTCTTCGCCGAGACTCACCGGCTCGTCTTTCGTCTCGTCGCCGCCGGGCGGGTCACCGGGTTCCGCGTCGACCATCCGGATGGGCTGTACGCCCCCGCCGAATACTTCCGCAGCCTGCAGCGGGAGTGTGCGCGTGCCCGCGCCGCCGCCTTCGACACCAATCGGCGCTTTTACATTGTGGCCGAGAAGATTCTCAGCCCCGGCGAGTCGCTGCCGCAGAGCTGGCCCATCGCGGGGACCACCGGGTACGACTTCCTCAACCTGCTCAACGGGATCTTCGTCGACCGCAGCCAGGCCCGGGCAATCGAGCTGCTGTACGCGAGACTCATCAAGGAGCGGCCGCCGTTTGCGGAGGTCGTCTACGAATGCAAGCGGCTGGTCATGCAGACGGCGATGTCCTCCGAGCTCTACATGCTCGCACAACGGCTGAACGCAATCTCGGAGAAGCATCGTTCTTCCCGTGACTTCACGCTCGGCAGCCTCATGTATGCTCTGACCGAGATCGTCGCTAACTTTCCCGTCTACCGCACGTACGTGGGTGAGGATCAACCGGGTGTGAGCGAGCGCGATCGCGACTTCATCGCCCGGGCGGTGGCGCAGGCGAAGCGCCGCTCGCCGCTCACCAGTCCGTCGATCTACGACTGGATCCAGGACATCCTCACGCTGCGGTTCCCGCCCTGGGCGCAGGAGGCTGAACGGCGCGAGCGGCTCGAGTTCGCCATGCGGTTCCAGCAGATCACCTCGCCGGTAACCGCCAAGGGGTACGAGGACGCCGCCCTCTACCGATTCAACCGGCTGGTGTCGCTCAACGAGGTCGGAGCCGACCCGAGCCGCTTCGGTACCCCGGTGACGGAGTTCCATACCGCCATGGTCGAGCGACAGCGGACGTACCCACATGGGCTGTCCGCCACGTCCACCCATGACACCAAGCGGGGCGAGGACGTGCGGGCCCGGATCAATGTCCTCTCCGAGATTCCGGATGAATGGCGGCGTCGAGTGAGCATCTGGCAGAAGTTGAACCGCAGTCACCGCACGACCGTCGATGCCCAGCCGACGCCGGGGGCGAATACGGAGTATCTGATCTACCAAACGCTCGTCGGGGCCTGGCCCCTCGGCCTGGAGCGGTTCCGCGCCTACCTCTTGAAGGCGGTCCGTGAAGCCAAATCGCATACGAGCTGGATCAACCCGAACACGCGCTATGAAGATGCCGTCACACGTTTCGCCGAGGCGATCCTCGATCCTGTCCGCTCATCCCCTTTTCTGGAGAATTTCGTCCCATTTCAGGCCCGCGTTGCACGCTACGGCGCGTTCAACTCGCTGGCCCAGACCCTCGTCAAGATCACGGCTCCGGGCGTTCCCGACTTCTACCAGGGCAGCGAGCTCTGGGATCTCAATCTGGTCGATCCCGACAATCGGCGTCCTGTCGACTGGCAACTCCGACAACACATGCTCGAGGAGCTGACAAGGGCGGCGGACACCGCTCCGGATCGGGCGGCCTTCGCCCACGAGCTTGTAGACCCGAAAGACGACGGTCGCGTCAAACTCTACCTGATCCGCCAAGCTCTCGCGTGTCGCAACGCTCACGCGACACTCTTCACTGACGGGGAGTACAAGCTCCTGGAAAGCCGCGGGCCACTCGCCGAACACGTACTCGCCTTCGGTCGAGTCGCGAAGGGGGCCATCGCGCTCACCATCGTCCCCCGCCTGCTGGCCCGCCGTGGGTTCGAACAGCTTCCGCTCGGCAAGAGTTACTGGGGCGACGAGACCAGGCTGCTCGCGCCGCCCGAGGCCGGACCATGGCTTGTCAATCCACTCACCGGTGAGCGCCTCACGGTGGACGGCGGAGCTCTGTTACTGGCCGAGGTGTTCACTAGCTTTCCTGTAGCGCTGCTTGTGAATGAGGGGTGAGATTTGTGGAGGGCCCGCCGCCGACTTGTTCATCTCGCTCAGCGGCGGGTAGATGCGCCACGCTGACAGGCCAGTGTGCTAACCAGGCTGCGCCACGACCCCGGTGTCAGGAACCCGCCGGCTTCGCACCGGCCGGTGACCGATGTCACGACCTCTCCGGGTTGCCAACCGCGCCGCCCCGTCGGGGCCGGCCAAGAGTTCGCGGAGGGTCCCGACAGCCGCGCGGGTGGCGGCTATGGCCCCCATTTCCCTCGATTCCCGCAACCTGAGAGCCTAGAATTCGTCCTGTGGCGGACCCGGTGATCGAGGGCCGCTCCCTGGTGGTGGAGGCGATCCGGGCGCTGGCGATCGCGTGCCGGGCGTGGGCGGCCTATCCTTCCGATCATCCGAACGTGGCCCAGGCGGTGGGCGCCGCGCAGTCGCGCGTCGGTGACATGCTGGTGGCTCACGGCTCGGTGGCCATCGGCATCGCGCGGAACCACCTCCGGGTCGGCGCCTGGATCCTGGAGTCGCCTCAGTCCCGGGCCCTCGCGCTGGCGCTCTACCGACGGCAGGCTACCGTGCTCCGGATGGACCCCGGCGTCGAGGCCGACGAGCTCCGGGCGCTCGTGCAGTGGCTCGCGGGCCCGGCCGTTCCCCTCGAGCCCGGGTCGGCCGCCACTGGGCCCCCCGGGCTCGAGGCGGCCCTCCACATTCACGTCCAGCCGCTCGACTACTCGGCGATCCGGCTGACTGACCGCAAGACGGAGACCACGCAGGCGCCCGATGAGCCGGCCCCGCCCTCCGTCTCACTGGCCGACCGCCTGCTCACCGTCATCCTCGAATGGGGGGCGTCGGGCGAGACGGACTGGAGCGAGGACGCGCCCGACCAGGGACCGACGCCACCGGCCGAGCTTGCGATGGTCGACTGGCTGAGGGACTTCCTCGCAGCGGAGGCAGCCCGCGAGCGCGGTGGTGCCGCCGCTCCCGATGGGGGTCACAAGGGCATCGGATCCGGCGAACCGGGATCGGCCACGGGGGCGGGTGTCGGTGGGACCCACCACGCCGCCGACTTTGGCGGGGACCGCGACGCGCCGAGACGGCACGCCGGCGGAATGAGCGACGCCCCGGGCTCGGTCGAGGGTCCCGGCATGCCCGGGCCCGGCACGGCCAGGGGTCACTCCCGGGGCGCCGCCGAGTTAGGCAGAGATCGGACGCCCGCACCCGCTGGATCGGCCGCCATGGTCCCCGGCGACTCAGCCTCGTCCGGAGCGGGGGGGGTGGCCGGGAGTCCGGACGTTCCGCCGGACAACACCGGCCCCGACGGAAACGGGTCCTACGGGCCGGCGCCCCCGCAGCTCCTCCTCCGGCTGGCCGAGGCGACGACGGCCCACTTCGAGGGGCTGTTCGGGGCGGGCCGCGTCCTGGCGGCTCGGCAGACTGCCCAGCTGATCATGCGGCTCCCGGAGTCCCTCCGCGATAGCCTCATGCGCGCCACGCTGCGTGTAGTGGCCACCGACCCCGCAGGCGAGAAGGCACTGCAGGCCTTCACCTCCTCCATGGCCGCGCATCCCGTGCTCCGCGTGTTGCGCCAGCTGGGCGCCGAGGGCGTCCCGCTTTCGCGCCACGCCCAGCGTCTGGTGGAGCTCCTCGCCACGACCCCCGTCAAGCCGGAAGACGAGGTCACGCCGTCGGCCCGGGATCTCGAGATCCTCCACGGGGAGCTCGTCACGCTGTTCCGCGAGGAGGACATCGACCGGTATAACCCGGAAGATCACCTGGCGCTCCTCGCCCGGGCCATGCTGGCGTGGCCGACGGGGACACCCATCGCGCTCGGCTCGCTCGAGACCCTCGGGGACCGGGTGGCGTCGCTCACGGAGGACGCGGTGGGCCGGCAACTCACCGAGACGTTCCTCGATCTCCTGGGTCGGTACGGGGACGACAAGACGGGGCCGGTCCTCTCGAGACTCGAGCAGCTGGTGCAGGGAGCGCTGGCACGGGGATCTCTCGACGAGGCCGCCTTCGCCATTCAGGGCATGGCGCGCCTGGCCACCGACGAGACCGTGCCCGAGCCGACGCGGGTCGCGATGCGCGGCCAGCTCGATCGTCTCGCGGGGGCGGAGACGCTGTCCGTGCTCGCCGCCTCCCTGGGGGCCGCGTCCGGGCCCGCCGCGGTCCGACTGGTCCGGCTCCTCGGGCCCAGCGCGATCCGGAGCTTGCTCCAAGTGCTTGTCGAGGAGAAGGTCCGGGTGCGCCGCCGGCGAGTCTTCGATCTCCTGTCCGCGCTCGGCACCGACGTGGTCCCGGAGGCGACGCCCTGGCTCATGGACCCCAACTGGTACGTCGTCCGCAACATCGTCGCGCTCCTACGCACCGTGGGCGACCGCTCCTCTCTGCCGACGGTCAGCCGCCTGACAGGTCATGCGGACCTGCGGGTCCGGCTCGAGGCGCTGCGGAGTCTGCTCGAGTTCGATCCCACCGTCGGACACAGGTACCTTCTGAGCGCGATCGCCGACCCGGACCCCCGCGTTGCCACGGCCGCCGTGGAGCTGGCGGGCCAGCGCGGCGGGGCGACCATGGTGGAGCCGCTCGTCGGCGTGCTCACGTCGTGGGACTTCTGGGGGCGCCGCCGCGGGGTGCGCCTGGCGGCGCTCGAGGCCCTCGGCCGCATGGGCCGTCCCGAGGCGCTGCCCCACCTCACGCCCTTCTTCCGCGAGCGCTGGGTCCCCTTCCCCTCGCTTGCCGAGCGGCGCGCCGCCTACGAGTCGCTTGAGGGTTACCCGTCCGACGCCCGGGCCGCGCTGGTGATGCGCGGGCTCCACTCCCGTGACCACGAGATCCGCGCCGTGTGCGAGTATCTCCGGAACGCCGGATGACCGGACCCGGCGGCGGCGGCGTCTCCGGGTCCGGGCCGATGGAGCCGCGCATGCCTCCCGGCCAGGCGGCGGTGGAGCGGTTGATCGCCCAGGTCGCCGGGGCGCTCACCACCAGCGCGCTCTACCCGCCCACGCACCCGGCGGTCGCCAGCGCCATCGCGCAGCTCCGGGACGGCGTGGTGGCGGCCTGCGACGAGCGCCACCAGGACGCGCTCACCTTCCTCCGGCTGGACGAGGAGATCGTGGTCGACGGCCGACCCCTCCGTAGCGGGGCGCTCTACTTCCAGCCCTTCGTCCGCGCACTCCGCCGGAGCGACGTCGCTCGGCTCACCCTCGCGCGCGACCTGGACCAGGACGAGTGCAGCGCCCTGGTCGACGCGCTCGCGACCGGTCGGCGTCCGGACTCGACGCGCCACGTGGTGGTGGGCCAGGTCGAGATCGCGACCCCCGGGAGGGCGCCCGCCGTGCCGCCGGTGTCTTCCACCAGTGAGGCCGCCAGAGCGCGGGACCCCGTGTCGGAGAAGATGGTGGAGATGGCGCGGGACCTGTTCGCGCGCATCCGTCACGAGGGCGTGAGGGGGCTCGAGCCCGTGGAGGAGCTGGTCTGGGGCCTCGCGGACGCCGTGGCGCGCTCGACCCAGGCGGTGCTGCCCACCGTCCCGCTCAAATCACACGACGAGTACACGTTCGTTCACTCGGTCAACGTCTCGCTCCTGGTCCTGGCCCAGGCGCGCAGCTTCGGCTTCGACGGCCCCCTCCTCCATGCCATCGGCGTGGCGGCCCTGCTGCACGACCTCGGCAAGCTCCGCGTCCCCCTGGACGTCCTGAACAAGCCGGGGAAGCTCTCCGGCGAGGAGTGGACGACGATGGCCAGCCATGCCGAGCTCGGCGCCTGGGAGCTCGGCGCCGTCGCCAGCAGCGCGCCCCTCTCGATCCTGGTCGCCTACGAGCACCACCTCCGGTACGACGGCGAGCCCAACTACCCGGCTGTCCGGGTGGTGCGCGCGCCGACCCTCGCGAGCCAGCTCACGGCGATCGCAGACGTCTATGACGCGATCTGCACGGTCCGGCCATACCGCCGGGCACTCTCCCAGGCCGCCGCGCTGGACGTGCTGCGATCGCGCGCCGGCACGTTCCACGATCCGTACCTGGTCGGCCAGTTCTGTCAGCTGGTCACGACCGGGTAAACGACCGCTCCGGACCGAGGACCTCCCGAGACCCCACGATGCGGTGTCCGCGCTGCCGGCACGACAACCCTGCGCGGGCGAAGTTCTGCCTCGAGTGCGGGCAGCGGCTCGCGCCCCCGTGCGTCACCTGCGGTGCGGAGCTCCCCGAGACGGCAAAGTTCTGCCCCGAGTGCGGTCACCCCGTGGCCCCCGCCGGGGAGCCGGCCGCGGGAAGCGCGCCGCCGGCGCCAGAGGTCCGGACTCCGGCCGCCTACACGCCGCGGCATCTCGCCGAGCGGATCCTCACCTCACGGGGCGCGCTGGAGGGCGAGCGCAAGCCCGTCACCGTGCTCTTCTGCGACCTGGTGGGTTCCACGGCGCTGGCCGAGCGGCTCGGGGCGGAGGGCATGCACGTCCTCGTCAACAGCTTCTTCGAGACCACCCTCCGCGAAGTGCATCGCTACGAGGGCACGATCAACCAGTTCCTCGGCGACGGCTTCATGGCGCTCTTCGGCGCGCCGCTCGCCCACGAGGACCACGCGCGGCGTGCGGCCCTCGCCGCGCTCGGGGTGGCGCGGGCGCTCCACGACCGGCCCATCGCCGTCACGCCCGGGACCGAGATCACCCTGACGGTCCGGATGGGCCTCCACACCGGCTTCGTGGTCGTCGGCGCGATCGGCGACAACCTGCGGATGGACTACACGGCGGTCGGCGACACGACCCACCTGGCCGCCCGCCTCCAGCAGCTGGCCGAGCCGGGCGCGATCCTCGCCAGCGAGTCGACGTGGAGGCTCGTCGAGGGCTACGTGCGCGGCGAGCGCGTGGGGCCCGTGCAGGTCAAGGGCCGGAGCGAGCCCGTCGGCGTGGTGCGCCTCCTCGGCGTGGGGCCGCGCCGGTCGCCGCTCGAGGGCCTGGACTCTCAGGGGCTGAGTCACTTCGTCGGCCGTGACCGGGAGCTGGAAACGCTGCTGACCCTGTTCGCCGCCGTCGAGGAGGGTCGGGGCCAGGCGGTCGGGATCGTCGGCGAGCCCGGAGTGGGCAAGTCGCGCCTCCTGCTCGAGTTCCGCCACCGCCTGGCGGCCCGCCGCGTCACTTATCTGGAGGGCCGGTGTCTGTCCTATGGCGCGGCGATCCCCTACGTGCCCGTCGCGGATATCGTGCGCGCCAACTGCGGCCTTGCCGAGGCCGACACCCCCGAGGCGATCGCCGAGAAGGTGCGCTTCGGGCTCCAGGAGCTGGGCCTGGATCCTGTCGAGGGAACGCCCTACCTCCTCCGCCTGCTCGGTGGCAAGGACCCGGGCGGGCAGCTCGAGGCCCTCGGTCCCGAGGTCATCAAGGCCCGGACCTTCGAGGCCCTCCGGCAGATGTCCCTGCGCGGCAGCCGCCGGCGGCCGCTCGTCCTCGAAGTCGAGGATCTCCACTGGGTGGACCGAACGTCCGAGGAGTACCTCACGTTCCTCGCCGAGAGCCTGGCCGGCGCCTCCATCCTCCTGGTCGCCACCTACCGCCCCGGCTACCGGCCGCCCTGGAGCGATCGGTCGTTCGCGACCCAGCTCTCGCTTCGGCGGCTGGCGGCGGACGAGAGTTTCTCCATCGTCCGGTCGGTCCTGCCTGCCGCGGACGCCGGGGACTCGCTCGCCCGGCTGATCCTCGACAAGGCGGAGGGCAACCCGTTCTTCCTGGAGGAGTTGGCGCGGGCGGTCAGCGACCATGGTCTCCTGGCGGGTTTTCAGGTCCCGGACACCGTGCACGGTGTCCTCACCGCGCGCATCGACCGGCTCGCCGAGGAGCCGAAGCGCGTGCTCCAGACGGCCTCGGTCCTGGGCCGAGAGTTCGCTCCACGCCTCCTCACGGCGATCTGGGATGGTCCGGGCGCTCCCGAGCCGCATCTCCGCGAGCTCGTGCGGTTGGAGTTCCTTTTCGAGCGCACGACCGGCGAGGAGGTCGTCTATACCTTCAAGCACGCGCTGACACAGGACGTCGCCGAGGCAACGCTCCTGCCGTCCCGCCGCCGCGAGCTCCACCGCCGAGCCGGCGAGGCGCTGGAGCGCCTCCATCCCGAGCGCCTCGCCGAGCTCGCGCCTCGGCTCGCCCACCACTACGGGGAAGCCGAGGCGTGGGGGCTCGCCGCGGAGCACGCGGGGCGGGCCGCCGAGGCGGCTCGCGCCGTCTTCGCGAACCGGGAAGCGCTCACCCGCTACAACCAGGCCATCGCGGCGGGCCAGCGCGCCGGGCTTTCCCCGGCGGCCCAGCTGGTCCTGCGCGAGGGCCGCGCAGACGTCCACGGCGTCCTCGGGGACTTCGAGCGGGCCCGCGCCGACTATGAGGCGGCCTTGGCGCTCGCGAACGAGGCGTCGAGTCCGCTGGCCGCGGCGCGGGTCCTCGGTACCCTGGCCGCCCTGTGGGGGGGTCACAGGGACTACGAGCGAGGCCTGTCGCTGAGCCGCGAGGCGGTCGCGGTCGCCGAGAGAGCGGGTGACATTCCGGACGCGCGGCGCGTCTCCGCCGAGGCGCATCTGCGCGTCGGCCTCATGGAGCTGAACCTGGCTCGCATGACGGCCGGCCGGCGCGAGCTCAGCGCGGCGCTCGGCCTGTTCCGGGACGCCGGCGATGTCCGCGGGGAAGGGCGGGCCCTCGACGCCCTCGCCATGGCGCTCGCGCTGTCCGGGGATCTCGATGAATCGATCGAGCATATGCGAAAAGCTCTCCCCCTCTTGGCCGAGTCGGGAGACCGGCAGACCGAGGCCTCCTGCATGTCGAACCTCGCCTTCGTCCTCCTCTGCCGCGGCCGCCGCGCCGAGGGCGAGCCCTGGCTGGAGAAGGCGCTGGTCGCCGCCCAGGCAATCGGCGCCCGGGCCCAGGAGGCGTACGTTCACAGCATCACCGGCGAGCTCCTCGAGCCTTTCGGCGACTGGGGGCTCGCCTTGCAGGAATCGAGCGCCGGGCTCGCCATCGCCCGCGCGCTCGGCCACCGCGAGTGGACGGCCAACGGCCTTTCAACCCTCGGGCGCCTCCACCGGCACTGCGGCGACGTCGCCGGCGCCCGGGGCCTCCATGACGAGATGCTGGCGATCGCCCGCGACCTCCGGACAACGCTGTGGATCGCCGATGCGGTGGGCGAGGTGGGACAGAACCTCATCGCCGCCGAGGAGGCCGACGGGGCGCGCCTGCTCGGCGAGGCGGTCGAGTTAGCCGGGGAGGCGGTCCACTTCGCCGTGCACCCACTTCTTGCCCTAGCCGACCTCGCGCTCGATCAGGGCCACCCCGGCGATGCGCTCGAGGCTGCCCGGCGGCTCCAGCAGCTCGTCCCCCAGTACGTCGTCTTCGTGAACGATGCCCGGCGGGCCGAGGGCGAGGCCCTCCGGGCTCTCGGCCAGATCGCCGAGGGCGAGGCCCTCCTGCGGCGAGCAAAAGCCGAGGCAGCGGCCGTCGGGGCTGCGCCGGTCGGCTGGCGCGCGAGCCTCGCGCTCGCGCGGCTTTACGAGGCGAGTGGCCGGGTGGCCGAGGCGCAGGCCGCCCGCGCCGACGCGCGGCGGCTCCTCGAGAAGGTGGCCACGGGACTGACCGGTGCCCCTGCCCTCCTGCAGGGCTTCAAGGCAACGCCCGCCTATCGCGAGGCCGGCGCCTCCTAGCGTTCCACGCGCCCGGCGCCGAGCGCGCGCTCTAGCGCCGGGCCGTCCCGCGCCCGAGGGCAAGGGGCACGCAGGCCAGGCAGGCGAGGCCGAGCGTCACGTAGAGCACGGCCGGGGACGACACGGAGAGGATCGACGTGGCGAGCACGGGCCCGATGAACGAGCCGCCGATCCGGGCCGAGTTGATGACCCCGATCACGCCGCCGCTCCCCTGGTGCGCGGCCCGGGCGACAACGAGCGGGAAGATCGGGGCCGCGCAGAGGACCTGAAGGAACCGGACGGCCGAGTAGCCCCAGGCGCTGTGCGGGAGCGCCATTGCGCTCATCAGGAGGCCGGAGGAAACGAGCAGCACGGCGATCAGCGTCCCCTCCGGCAGCAGCGCGGCGAGACGCGGCGTCACGAGCGCCCCCAGGGCCGCGGCTACGGCCGAGACGAAGACCAGGAGGCCGCCGACTTCCACCACGCGCTCGGGCACCACGCCCAGGTCGGGCAAGACCTGGGGCAGCACCGCCGTCAAGAAGAAGAGCTGGTTGGAAACGGCGAGGACGAGGGCCACCGGCGTGACCACATCGCGCCATCGCATCCGCGCCGGCTCGACCTGCGGGCGCGCCAGGCCGGCCGGGCGACGCACGCCCCAGTGGACGAACGCCGCCGACCCGAGCAGGATGACGCCGCCCAGCACGAACGACGGCCGGAACCCGACCCGCGCCGCGGCCATCGCGCCGCCGAGCGGCCCCAGGACCTGCCCGAGCGTCATCGCGAGCTGCACGGCCGCCACCTCGCGTCGTACCTCGCGCGGGTCGGACTGCCGGCCCGCCATGATGAACGCGAGCGTGGATCCGGCACCCATGGCACCCAGGACGAGCCGGGCCAGCAGGAGCTGCGGCAGCGTGTGAGCGATCGCCATCCCCATGAACGCCACGCCCTGGAACAGCTGCACGACGAGGTACTGGGTCCGGGGATCGCCCCGTTCTCCCACGCGACCCCACGCGGGGCTGGTCAACACCGTGACGAGCGAGGAGATCCCGAGGATCCAGCCCGCCCAGCGAAGCGTCGTCGCGGGGTCGTAGGGGCTGATCGCCTGGATGTAGAACGGCAGGCTGATGAAGGCGAACGACCAGGCAAAGCTCCCGAGGAACATCGAGATCGTGAGGGAGCCTGCGACCTTGATCATGCGGCTCGACCGCCTCTTCCGCGAGTCTGCGCATCGTGCCAGCCGGCGCCGGGGCGAGTGTCCGCGGCGGCGCCGGACACTGTCAAGGGGCCCGCGGTCCGCCACCGCCCACCCGTTGCGTCGCGGGACGCGGCTGTCGCACAATGCCGGCGCGCCTGGGCGACGCGGGCCGAAGGGAACCGTCCGATGGGCCTGATCCTCTTCAAGAACGCGAAGCTTCTCGACCCGACGAAGGCGGATCTCCAGGACGGCGTGTCCGTCCTCATCGAGGGGACGCGCATCCGCGAGGTCTCGCCCCGGTCGATCCGGACCTCTGGCGCGACCGTCGTCGACGCCGGGGGCGGGACTCTCATGCCCGGCCTGATCGACTGTCACGTCCACGTGTTCCTCCCGGAGGTCAACATCCGGGCGCTCGAGGCCGTCCCCCTCACCCTCCTGACGGCGCGGGCCGCGCCCCTCATGCGCGCCATGCTGGACCGGGGCTTCACGACGGTGCGGGACACGGGCGGCGCGGACTGGGGCATCCGGGAAGCCGTCGAACGCGGCTATCTCCCCGGGCCGCGGCTCTTCGTCGCGGGGCGCGCCATCGGCCAGACGAGCGGCCACAGCGACTCGCGCCGCCGGACCGACCTCGGGGGGGCCTGCCCGACGTGCAATGCCATGGTTTTCACGCACGCGATCGCCGACGGCGTGACCGAGGTCCGCCGAGCCGTCCGCGAGCAGCTCCGCCAGGGCGCCGATCACATCAAGATCATGGTGTCGGGTGGCGTGGCCTCTCCCTACGACCCGCTCGACAGCCTCCAGTACTCGACCGACGAGATCCGCGCCGCCGTCGAGGAGGCCGCCGCTTTCAAGCGCTACGTCTGCGCCCACTCCTACCCGGCGAACGCGACCGCCCGCGCGGTCGAGTGCGGTGTGCGGGTCATCGAGCACGGGAACCTGATCGACGCGCCCACGGCGAAGCTCATGGCCAAGAAGGAGACCTTCCTGGTCCCGACGCTGGTCGCCTACGACGCGATCAACCGCCACGCCGCCGAGTTCGGGATGGGCCCCGAGAGCCTCGAGAAGAACAAGCTCGTGCTGGAGGCGGGCCTCCGCTCACTCGAGCTCGCCAAGCGGGCCGGCGTCCGCATGGCCTACGGGTCGGACCTCCTCGGCCAGCTGCAGCCCGACCAGTCGAAGGAGTTCCTGCTGCGGGGCGAGGCGCTCACCCCGCGCGAGATCATCCACTCGGCCACGATCGTCGGGGCCGAGCTCCTCGCCCGCGTGGGCGAGCTGGGCGTCATCGCCCCGGGCGCTCTTGCCGACCTCCTGGTCGTCGACGGCAACCCTTTGAAGGACCTCGGGCTCTTCCAGGACCAGGGGGCGCACATCCCGGTGGTGATGCAGGGCGGGCGCTTCCACCGGAACCGGCTCGGGGCCGGATCACGGTGGACCGGGCCGTAGGGCTACTCGTCGGGAATCAGGTCACGGGCCTGTGAGCTGCGATAGTCGACGGGCCGGGCAATCGTGGGCTCGATGGCACCGGCGAGAGACTCGTGCCACGGCTGGGCCTCGCTGTGGGCCAGCAGGAGCCTCTGCGCCGCGGCCCGGCTTGGCGCGCGTCGCGAGACGCCCGCAGGGAGTGGCCGGTCAGATCTGCCCCGTCGCGCTACAGGCCTCGATGCGCCGGACGTAGGCCGGATCGTCGTAGCGGGTGAGGGTAAAGGCCGGCGCGTAGGCGGGCAAGACTGTCCCGGTCACGTGGGCGGCGACGAGCTCACCACCGGCGCACCCCGCCATGATGCCGAAGCCCGAGTACGCGCTCGACACGTAGGCGCCAGCAACCGGCAGCGGCCCGATCAGCGGGCGGTTCTCGCGAGTTTTCGCGTAGTAGCCCCCGTCGACGTAGGCCCGTGGCATCCGGTCGAGATAGCCGGAGAACCCCGGCACCATGCGCGCCATCCCGCGGAGGACGAGCTCCGTGTAGTGCGGCGGCTCCGGCATCGGGAAGACGACGTCGACCGCCGCGCAGTCGTACGACCAGAGCACGAGCAGGGTCCGGCTCTCCGGGCTCGCGCCCTCCGGCCGGGTGTGGACACCCGCGGGGAAGGGCTCGAGCATCCACCGAAGCTCGGGGTCGTCCGCCAGCGCGGCGCGCTCCTCCGGGCTCCAATCGAGCGTCTGGGCGTCGTCCCAGATCAGGAACGGCGCGTCACGCGGCACGGCCCCGAGCGTGTCCTCGATGGCGATCTTGTGGTGCCGCTCCGAGAACACAGGCAGCGTGACGCCGAGGAGCCGCGCGGCGTCCGGCAGGAGCGGCCCTGCAGCGAGGATCAGGCGCTCCGTGGCCAGGGTCCGGCTACCTCCGGGACCGGTGATCCGCACCCCGGTCACCCGACCACCGGCGACGTCCACGGCCGCGAGCCGTCCCTCCACCAACTCGGCGCCGGCTCGGCGAGCGAGCTCGAGCAGGTGCATCCCGAGCTGCTGGCCAGAGAGCCAGCCGCACCGGCGCGCATGCAGGAGCGCCACGGTGTCGTCGGCGACGTACGGAAAGTGCCGGCGGATCAGAGTCCGGTCGAGGAGGAGGTCGATGCCCGCGGGCTGCATGCGCCAGTCCCCCGCGGAGGGCGGCGGGTAGGCGGCGGGCCCCGGGCGCCCATCGTGGATCCGGAGTGGGCCGGCGCCCCAGCCGGCCACGACCTCCGCCATCGTGCGGAGCTCCGCGGGGCGGGCCGGGTCGGCAGTGCCGAAGACGTAGCCCCGCCGGTTCATCCGGAACACGTTGCCGCTCGACTCGGCGAGCTCCTCCAGGAGATCGATGCTCCGGTTCATGAACCGGACCATCGCGTCGTCAAGCCCGGGCCAGAAGTTCCGGTAGGCCTCGGTCGACTTGTCGCTCGTGAGCGAGAGCGGGGACCGTTCGTCGACGAGGACCACGTGCCGCACGCCGTGGCGCGCGGCCAGGTGGTAGGCGGCGGCGACGCCGGCGATGCCGGCGCCGCAGACGACGACGTCGGCGGCCGGCGTCACGGGCAAGTCGGGAGTGTGGCTACTCGCGGAGGCGACGGACCACGCGTCCGACGGCGTCGACCAGCGTGTCGACCTCGGTGTCCGTGGTCATGACGCCGAGGGCGCCGGCACAGGTGGTCTGGAGCAGGATGCCCTCGTTCAGGAGTCCCGTGTAGAGACCCTTCGTCATCTCGCCGTCGTCCGCGATCACGTCGCGATAGCTCCTGATCGGCCGCGAGTTGAAGTGAATCCCGAAGAGCGAGGCGACCCCGGTCACCTGGCTGGGCACGCCCGTCGCCGCGAGGGTCCGGCGGAGTTTCTGCCGGAGCGAGTCACCGAGCTCAGCGAGCCGGCGGTAGATGGGCGGGGTCAGGGCCCGCATGACGGACTCGCCCGCGACGAGCGTCATCGGATTCGCGTTGAAGGTGCCCGCGTGGGCGATGCGCGCCCCGCCCGCCGCGGTGGGATCGAACTGGGCCATGATGTCCCGCCGCCCGCCGAAGGCACCGATCGGGAGCCCGCCGCCGATGATCTTCCCGAAGCAGCTCAGATCCGGGGTCACGCCGAGGAGCTCCTGGGCTCCGCCGGGCGCCACCCGGAGGCTCTGCACCTCGTCGTAGATCAGGACGATGTTGAGCTCCTCGGTCAGCTTCCGGATCCCGCGGAGGAACTCCGGGTCGCCGGGGACGTAGCCGAAGCTGGACACGATCGGCTCCATGATGAGCGCGCCGACCTCGTCCTTGTGGGCGCGGAGGATCCGGTCGCAGGCGGCGAGGTCGTTGTACGGGAGCACGATCACGTCCCGGAGGACGCCCGCCGGCTGGCCCGGGTACTCCGGGATCGCCGTCGGTCCCGCCGGATCGAGCCGGTCCGCCGGCGGCCGGACGCTCACCGCGACGTGCTCGTGGGCCCCATGGTAGCCGCCTTCGAACTTGGCGAGCTTGTGCTTCCCCGTAAACGCCCAGGCGGCCCGGATGGCCATGAGCGTCCCCTCGGTCCCCGAGTTCGTGAAGCGGACTGTGTCGAGCGAGGGGATGCGGTCGCAGAGGAGCTTCGCGACCCGGACCTGCACCAGGGTCGGCGTGCTGAAGGCCGTGCCCTTGCGCGTCTGCTCACCGAGCGCCTCGATCACCATGGGGTTGGCGTGGCCGACGATGAGGGTCGTCGCGTTCAGCATGAAGTCGAGGTAGCGGTTGCCGTCGACGTCGTAGACGTAGTGGCCCTCGCCGTGCTCCGCGAAGAAGGGGTACGGGGCGAAGTACGCGGTCCCGCGCGAGCTGCCGCCGGGCAGGACGTGCTCGGCCTCGGCCTGGAGCGCCCGGGACTTCGGCGTCTTCGCGACGTATCGCTCGATCTCGCGTGCCAGTGCTGTCGAGGTCATCCCGCTCTCCTCCGAGGCGCCCGGGAAGGTGGATGGCGCCCGCGCCGAAAGGATTCCACGACCGTCGGCGCGCCGCAAGGCCCCGGCACCCCGGGGTTTACGACGGCGCGCCGCCCCGGCATCCTGAAGGCCCATGGATGCGCGAATCCGCCAGGCGCTTGAGACGGGCCGCACGATCGACATCACCACGACCGGTCGCACCACCGGCCGCCCGCACCGGATCGAGATCTGGTTCCACAACCTCGACGGCCGGCTCTACATCACCGGGCTGCCCGGGACCCGGGGCTGGTATGCGAACCTTCGCGCCCAGCCGGAGTTTACGTTCCATCTCAAGGGACGCGTGCGGGCCGATCTTCGCGCTCGGGCCATGCCGATCGTTGACCCGGAGCAGCGCCGGGCGATCCTCTCGCGCGTCCTCGAACGGCTGGGGCACACGAGGGAGTTGGACACCTGGGTTCGCGAGAGCCCGCTGGTCGAAGTGGAGATCCTGGAGACCATGCGGGGGACGGGACCGGCCCGAACCTCGAGGAGCTGACCGCGACGCAGGGCGGCCGAGGGCGCCGGCGTCCAGCGCCCGCGGGCGCTGCCCGCCGCCAGGCTAGGCGCGCGCGGGCCGGAGCGCGCGCCCGGGAAGGGCCGACGTCCGCTGGCCCGCCACCAGGACGGGCTCCCCGTTCACGAGCACGTGGTCCACACCCACCGCCGGCTGCCGCCCGTCCGCGTACGTCGCGCGGTCGCCGATCCGGTCCGCGTCGAAGACCACGAGATCCGCGGCCATCCCGGGCCGGATCAGCCCGCGGTCGACGAGCCCGAGCCGGCGCGCCGGGTGGGCCGCCAGGTGCTGCACGGCCTCCTCCAGCGTCCACGTCCGCGCCTCCCGCACGTAGTGGCCGAGGTAGCGGCCGAAGCAACCCCAGCCGCGGGGGTGAGGCCGGCCACCGGCGAAGATGCCGTCGCTGCCACCCATCATCGCAGGGTGGCGCATCAGCGCGGTCACGTCGCCCTCTGCCCGCTGCTGGTGCGCGACCACGCAGCCGACGGCGAGCGCCGACGCGACGAGGACGTCGCACACGAAGTCGACGATGGCCTCCGAGTCGGAGCGCCCGCCCGCGCGGCGGGCGGCCTCGGCGAGAGTCAGGCCCTCGTAGGCGCGATAGGCCGGCGCCTCGACGTAGCTGAGCCGCACGTCGTCGAGCGGCCCCCGCGGCCCGGCGAAGCCCTCCCCTCGGAGCCGCGCCCGCACGGCCGGGTCCCGGAGCCGCGCGAGCGTCGCGTCGGCCCCGCCCTCCTGCACCCACGGCGGGAGCGCGATCATGCCGAGGATCGTCGAGCCGGCGAGGTACCCGTAGAGGTCGAAGGCCACGTCGAGTCCCGCGGCGCGCGCCCGGTCGAGGTGCGGGAGCACGAGGTCGGCCCGGCTGTTGAAGTGCGAGATGAGGGCGGCGACGCCCGCTTCGCGGGCGATCCGGAAGACCTCGTCCAAGGCGCCGATGACCGTGTCGGGTGCGTAGCCGCGCATGTGGGTGACGTAGACCCCGCCGTAGGGCGCGATCTCCCGGCAGAGCTCGGTGAGCTCCCCTGTCGTCGCGTAGCGGCTCGGGATGTAGTCGAGCCCGCTCGACAGGCCGACCGCGCCCTCCTCCATGGCCTGCCGGACCACGCGGCGCATCCGCGCGAGCTCGTCCGGCGTCGGCGGCCGGGTCTCGAGCCCCATCACGTCCATGCGGACGTTCCCGTTCGGCACGAGGCAGGCGACGTTCACCGCGGCCCGGCGGTCGAAGCGCGCGAGGTACTCCGCCATGCTCGACCAGCGCTCCGGCCCGTCGAAGCGCCCGCTGAACCCCGCCGTGTAGCGCTGCATGTACGCGAGGGTCGCCGGGGAGGCCGGGGCCATGGCGACGCCGTCCTGACCCAGGAGGTAGGTGGTCACGCCCTGGCGGATCGCGGCCTCGTGGAGCGGGTCCGCGAGCAATGCCAGGTCGGCGTGGACGTGGGTGTCGACGAAGCCGGGCGCAACGACCCGGCCGGCGGCGTCGAGCCGCCGCCGGGCCTCGGCGCCGCCGAGTGCGCCAACCGCGGCGATCCGGTCGCCCCGGACCCCCACGTCCGCCCGAAACCACGGGCTGCCGGTGCCATCGACCACGCGGCCGCCTGCCAGTACGAGATCGAACATGAGCGCTCCTTATCCGCACGCGGATGATCCCCTCGGTCGCATTCCGCCGGAGGCGCGCGCGCGGCTATTGTAGGCGGCGGGAGGCGATCCCGCATGGGCAACCTCACGGGCTGATGTCCGCCTTCGTCGACGACGCATGGCGCCGGCAGTACCCGGGGCCGTCTTACGGTCGATGCCGCCCCTCCGGGTGAGGCCGGGCCCGCGTCCCCCGCCAATCGAGAGCTTTGGACGGCTCCCCGAGTACACTCGGAGGCGGAAAGGGGGAGCCAATGTCGGGTCCGGACGCTGAGGGAATGGCCGGGAGCACCCGCGGCCGCGTCCTCGTGGTGGACGACGAGCGCTCGTTGCTCGAGGTGCTGGCGACCATGCTGGCGGAGGCCGGCTGGCAAGTCGACACCGCTCCCGATGGGCGAGCGGCGCTCGGTCTTGTCGACACCCAGCGCTACGAGGTTGTCCTCTCGGACATCGACATGCCGGGCATCAACGGCGTCCAGCTCCTGCGGGAGATTCGCGCGCGCGACCTCGACGTGCCCGTGCTGCTGATTACCGGGCATCCGCGGGTGGAGACGGCAGTGGAGGCGCTGGAGCACGGGGCCCTCCGCTATCTCCAGAAGCCCCTGCGGGAGCGGGACCTCCTGTTGGCGGTGGAGGACGCGGCTCGACTCCACCGGATGGCGCGCCTTAAGCGCGAGGCGCTGGCCGCCATCGGACTGGAGGACCGGCTCCCGGCCGACCGCGCCGGCCTCGAGACGCGCTTCGGCCACGCGCTGGCCACTCTGCGCCTCGTCTTCCAGCCCATCCTGCGCGCGGTCGACGGCACCGTCTTCGGGTACGAGGCGCTAGTCCGCTCGAGCGAGCCCAGCATCCCGCACCCCGGCGCCCTGTTCGAGACGGCGGAGCGCCTCGGTCGCGTGCACGAGGTCGGCGGCGTGGTCCGGGACCGGGCGGCGGCGTTCCTAACCCGGCTGCCCTCGCTGACGCTCTTCGTGAACCTCCACGCCCTCGAGCTGATGGATGATTCGCTCCTCTCCCCCGCGGCGGCCCTCTCGGGGCACGCGCAGTCGGTCGTGCTGGAGCTGACTGAGCGGAGCTCGTTCGAGCACGTGCCGAACCTCCGGGCCCGCGTCTCGCTCCTTCGGCGCCTGGGCTACCGGCTCGCGGTGGACGACCTGGGGGCCGGCTACGCCGGACTCAACAGCTTCGCTGCCCTCAATCCCCACGTGGTGAAGCTCGACATGACGCTCGTGCGGGGGGCCGACAGCGAGCCGGTCAAGCAGCGGGTCATCGGCTCTATGGCATCGCTCTGCAAGGAGTTCGGCATCATGGTGGTGGCAGAAGGGATCGAGACCCCTGCCGAGCGGGACACCGTGATCGCCCTCGGCTGCGACCTCATCCAGGGCTTTCTCATCGGCCGGCCTCTGGAGGCTGAGGCCGTGCTGGCTCTGCACGCGGGCCGGTCCGCCGGCGGCGCCGATCGATGACGGCCGGATCGCTCCGACCCGAGGAAGCCGACCTCCGCGACCTCTGGGCCCGGCTCGCGCGCCTGAATCGACTCACCTGACGGTCGTCCAGACGATGCTCCTCGCCTGTCGGATCATCGGCGCCGTTGCGCTGAGCGCTCTCGCGGCCGCGACGCTCACACCCCTGCCGAAGTGGCTCGCCTCCCACTATGCCGAGCGCCCGCGCCTGGAGCTCGCGGATGCCATCGTTGTCCTCGGGAGCGGGCTCCTGAACGACTCACTCGGGGACCCGTCCTTGCAGCGTGTCATCCACGGCATCCGCCTCCAGCGCCGAGGGCTCGCGCCCTTGCTCGTCGTCACCGGCGAGACGCCTCCGGCCGGGCCTTCGGAGCCCGAGATCCGGGCCCGGCTCGCACGGGACCTTGGTGTCCCGCCGGCCGCGATCATAACGGTGGGCGGCGTACACACCACGCACGAGGAAGCCATTGCGGCAGACGCCGCGCTGCGGCCGCGCGGCGTGCGATCCGTGCTGCTCGTCAGCAGCTCGCTCCATCTGGTCCGAGCCCGTAAGGTCTTCGAGCGGGAGGGCTTCCAGGTCTTCCCCGCGCCGGCCGACAATTCCAGAGGGTCGGCGGCGGACGGGCGCCTCGCCGTGACGCGAGCCCTCGCGCGAGAGCTCGCCGGGTACGTGTACTACCGGCTGATGGGCTACTTCTAGCTTCGGACGCAACGACCCCAAGGGCACCCGGTGCACGACGTGGCCTTCGTCATCCTCGTGGGGTTGACCTCGCTCGCCGCGTATCTCCTCGGCGCGCGGCGGTTCGGGCTCTCGCGCCCCGGGCTCCGCGCCGCCACCCGCGGGACGCTCGAGGCGGTGGGCCTCGGCGTGCTCTTCCTCGTGGCGAACCTGGCGTTGGCCGCGCTGGCCGTCGCGCTGGCGCGCGCTGTCAGGGGAGGCTTCGTGCCCGTCTACGCCATCGACGACCTGGCCCTCCTGGCGGTTTCGCTCCTCCAGGGGTTCTTCTTCCGCTGGTGGCGGGATCGCGGTTGAGCTAGCCCGGCTCGCAGCGCCGGATCACGCCAGCTCCGCCGTAGGACGTTCTGGCTCTCCCGAATCGGCGGCGAGCACTCAAGCTCACGGCGGCGTCTTCCCGGGCTGCGCCACGAGGAAGCCAAGAACGGCCCATGTGGCCGGCAGCGGTCCCCGGCGGGGTTGTCGGCGCCGATCGGCCGCGGCCGGGTGGACGGTGGTCCGGCGGTCGCCCACCCGCCGGTCCCAGATCACGGTGGCGTCGCCCCGCGCCATCACCGTCAACCGCGTGTAGACGGCGGGCTGGTCCCGCTGGACGACGACCAACCGCAGCGGGACCCGGCGCTCCATGGCCCCGACCGGGGTGCCCAGCCGCGCCGCCATCGCCCGGAGTGTCTCGATCGCCGCCGCCCCGCGTCCGTTCGTCCACTGGCCACGAGCCACGCAGGCCTCCAGAGCCCGCATTTCCTCGGGCGTCTCCGGTTCGAGCTGGACCCAGACATCGGGGTCGTTGCCGGTGATCACGAGGCGCACGCGTCGTCCCTCCCCCGGCCGCAGCCATTTCCGACCCTACCAAACCCCGGACCCTCCACGCCAGGAAACGCCACGACGTCCGCCTGGCCAGCCCACTTGCCGCCCACGGCTGAGCCGGCCTGCACTCGCCCAGCCCGCGGTCATCCCGCCGTCCGTTTGAGCCCCTTCCGTCCCTGCGCGGTCGACAGCCGACTCCCCGGAAGTGGCCGGGAACTCGTGGACGGTGCGGGATTTTGGATGGTAGGCGGAGCAGGATTCGAACCTGCGACATCAGCCTTGTAAGGGCTGCGCTCTGTCCACTGAGCTATCCGCCCGTGCCTGGAAATCTAGGAGGTTACGGAACAGGCGTCAACCGCGATTCGCCGCCTATGCCCGAGACTATGCCCCCCAGGTAAAGCGCCGCCCTACTTGATCGCGAGCAGATCCCGGACGTCCTTGACCGGGTCTTCTAATCGCTCGATCCGGCGCTTGTGATCGACAGGCATCAGCTTCTCGATTCGGTCGAGCCGATCTTCAACTGCATCAAAGCGCTTAAAACTGATTGATCCAGGAACGCTCCCCCTCGGCCGTCATACGGGCCACGTCTCCCGCCGGTACCCCATCTCCCAGAACATCCACTCGTACCGACTGGCCATGAGGAAGTGTCGTCGCATCGTGTCGAGTTCCGCCCGCGGAAGCCGGCTGGCCGTCGTGTCGGTGGCCTCAAGCACTCCACGGACAAGGCTCCCGTACTCCTTGGAGGCGTACGTCCCGATCCAGCGTGCGTAGATCGGATCAGGCGAGCCAGCTCGCTCCAGCTCCTTGCCGACCTCCCAGTAGATCCAGTAGCAGGGCAGCACCGCGGCGATCACCTCGTGAAATGGGCCCGCGTAGGCCACCGCCAGCAGGTAGCTTGTGTACGCGAGGTTCGTCGGCGCGAGCGGGGTCGCGGCCACCTCCTGCGGACTCAGCCCGAACTCGCGGAAGAAGCTCTCGTGCAGCGCACGCTCCACTCGCAGCGCCCCCGCCGCATGCTCATTGAACATGAGGATCCAATCGTCCTCGGGCGCGCGGGCCGCCGCAATCGACAGCGCGCGGGCAAACTCGCGCAGGTAGAGGGCATCTTGCACCGCGTAGAATCGAAAGCTTTCGCGTGGCAGCGAGCCGTCGATGAGTCCCCTGAGGAACGGGTGTCTTAAGATCGAGGCGTAGATGGTCTCGATCGACTGCCACAGTTCGTCGGCAAAAGTCATGCCGTTGTTGCGTCTATGCTCCCTCACCGGCGCCGTATCGACTTCTTTGCGACTCGCTTCTTCCCCGTCGCGCGGCGTTCTACAGGCTTTTTGGCTGCCGCCTGCGGCTTACGTTCGATAAACACAAGTTCGAGGGATTGATCGCTCAGGTTCTCTGGCAAGTGTTCTCCAGCCGGGTACGACCGGACCTCCCCGGCACCGACGCGCAACTCCGCCGTCTTGCCGCCCGGAAACGTGAAGCGGGCCTGGGCAGCAGTCAAATGCACCCCAACGCTGGCGGGGTGCCAGTGCATGACGGATTGCTCTCCGGGTCCATATCTGATCCGCAACACACGGACGTGGCGATTCTCGAATTCAACCTTGTAGTGCTTTGGATCGACCTTAACCGGGTCTTGGCGTGCCATCAGTTGCCTCCGTTTCGCGAACCCACGAGTACGTGATCGGCTCGGCTATCCAAGTCGCGCTTCGCCATGATCACCAGACTGACGAACCCGCCCCTCGACGGCCTCCTATCGGAGCCGGAGGACAAGATCATTGGCCTGTTCTCTGCCCACTGAGCTATCCGCCCGTGCCTGGAAATCTAGGCGTTGACGGGACGGGGGTCAACGGCCACGCGTCCGGCACTGCCGGGCCGGCCGCCCAGGTCCGCGCCCGGGCTAGTCGACTCACGCCGTGGCCGGGACGGACGCCCGGCCTGGCAGGATGAGCACCACCCGGCACCCCTGCTCCTGTCCGTCCTGCACCGCGGCCGGCTCGATCGCGATGCGCCCGCCGTGCACCTCGGCGATCCGCCGCGCGAGCGTCAGCCCCAGGCCGAAGCCGTGGGGAGGCTCGCCCGTCGTGTGGGGCGTCCGCGCCCGGTCGAGGCGGTAGAAGGCCGCGAGCACACGTTCGCGCTCGACCGGCGCGATCCCCTCGCCCTGGTCGGTCACCGAGAGTCGCACGTGGTCGCCGTCGGCCGTGGCCGCGAGCGTGATCGGCGGCGCGCCGTACTTGGCCGCGTTCTCGACCAGGTTCCAGAGGGCCCGCTTGATGAGGGCGCGGTCGGCCGTGAGATCCGGCACCGGCCCGGGGGCGACGCCCACCGCCTTCCCAGTCGTGAGCGGGTCGCGCGCGGCACGCTCGGCCAACTCCGCCAGCAGCCCGGCGATGTCGATCGGGACCGGGTGCGGCGGCAGGCCGGTGGCGTCGAGGCGTGCGGTCGTGAGCACGTCCTCGATCAGCCGGTCCAGCTCGGCCAGGTCGGTCTCGACGTCCCGCAGGCGGGCCTCGCTGTCACCGTCGCGCGGCAGGAGCGCGAGCGCCACCCGGATGCGAGCCAGCGGCGAGCGCAACTCGTGGGAGACGTTGGCGAGCAGCTCCTGCTGGCCGTGCACCAGGCGCTGGACCCGCTCGGCCATGTCGTTGAAGGCTCGGGTCAGGTCTCCGAGCTCGTCGGTCCGCCGGCGGCCAGCGCGGGGCCCGCTGCCGGAGGTGCAATCCCGGTCATCGAGCGGCACGCGGTACCCGAGGTCCCCCTCCCCGAGCCGACGCGCCGCCTCTGTCAGGCGCTCCACCGGCTTGGAGATCCGGTGTGCCAGGGGTGCTGCCGCCAGCGCGACGATCAGCAGCACCAGCGCGACGGCAAGGCCGGGGCGCCAGAGGGCGGGCATGCCCATGCGCCGGGGCGCCGACAGCTCAAAGTAGCCTCGGACGGCCGCCGACCGGGGATCCGGGGCCGCCGCCGCCACGAACCAGGCCGGGCCAGCCCCGGTAATGATGGCGCCCGCGTGCAGCTCGGCCCGCTCGGGCTGGCTCAGCTCGCGCAGCGGCGACCCGACCGTCGCCACCACCCGCCCGTCGAGATCCCGCACGGTCACGTCCACCTCGAGGTCGGCATGGAGCTGGCTAAGCCGCCGCGTCAGCGCCGCGGCGTCTCCCTGGTGCTCGGCGACCAGCGACCCCACGTGTCGTGCCAGCCGCTCGACCACTTGCCGCTGGAAGGCGCCGCGCTGGCCGATGGCGAACACGACGCTGGCCGCCAGGCCGACCACGAGCAGCACGCCGAGGAAATGGAGATAGATGCGGGAGTACAGGCGCCCCACCATCACTCCGCGGCCCGCGCCAGCCGGTACCCGACCCCTCGCACCGTCTTGATGAGGCGCGGCGCCTTGGGGTCGGCCTCGAGCTTCGCGCGGAGCTTCGAGATGTGCACGTCGATGGAGCGATCGAACGCCTCGTACTCCGCCCCCTTAAGCGCGTCGAGAAGCTGCTCACGCGAGAGCACCCGCCCCACGGCCCGAGCCAGCGCCGCCAGCAGCTCGAACTCGTAGTGGGTCAGCACCTGGCGCCGGCCCGCCACCGTGACCTCGCGGCCATCGAAGTCGATCTCGAGATCGCCCACGCGAAAGCGCGGCGGGGACGGCCCGGCCGCGCCCGGCACACTGCGACGGAGGACAGCCCGGATCCGGGCCAGCAGCTCCCGCGGGTTGAACGGCTTGGGCAGGTAGTCGTCGGCGCCCAGCTCGAGCCCGACGATCCGGTCTACGTCCTCGCCCTTCGCGGTGAGCATGATGACCGGGATCGCAGCCACCTCGGGGACGGCCCGGATGCGGCGACAGACCTCGAGGCCGTCCAGTCCGGGCAGCATGAGGTCGAGCAGGACCACGTCGAAGCGGCGCTTCCTCAGAGCCGCGAGGCCGCGCTGGCCGTCGCCGACCACGGTGACGTCGATCTCGTGCTTGGCGAGATACTCCGCCACCAGCGCGCCCAGCCGGGCGTCGTCCTCGATCAGCAGCGCGGCCTCGCGGCTCGACATCTCCCTACGGTCTCAGTGCATGTGGCTCAGCCGGTGAGCCCGGACATAGTCAGCGAGCGCGCGGCGCTGGGCCGGCGTCAGGACGTCGTGGACCTCCACGATGGCCTGGTGGATCGCCTCCCGCATCCGCTGCCGCTCCGCGTCGCCTTGCCGGTGGAACGCCTCGACCTGGGCAGGATCGACCTGGTCGGCCTCGAACAGCCGGAGGCCTTCCTCGAGGTGCGCCCGGCGGGTCGTCCTGGCCTGCTCCACGGCCGCGAAGGCCCGATCGCGGATCTGGTTGATCGCGGTCCGCTGGTCGGGGGTCACCTTCGCCTCGTCGAGGGCGTCGTCGAGCGCCGCCACGACCATGCGCTTCATGATCGCGTGGCGCCCGCCCCCGTGTGCGCCGTAGGCCACGGCGCCCCCCGCCGCCGCCAGCGCCACGGCCCCGGCCGTCACCAGTCCGAACATCGTGCGTCGCTTCATGACTTGCTCCTCCTCGTGTGAGAGTGACGCGGCCTCTCGAGTACCGTCTCGGGTGGCCGTGTCTCGAGCATGGAGCGGGGTCGTGAAGCTCGTATGTGCCGCGCGTAAAGATTCGTGAAGCGCGCGGCGACGCGGTTCTGGGCGGCGCCGAGGGCCTCGCGGTCACAGCGGCTTGCGAAAGAACGTGCGCGTAAACGCTCCCGGCCAGCCGGGTAACTCGCCGATCCGCTCGTACCCGAGGCGACGGTAGAAACCCGGTGCCGGGTAGCTGTGGGTGTCGAGCTGCATCTCCCGGCAGCCGCGGCGGGCGGCCTCCCGCTCGGCCGCCCCGACCAACCGCGCCCCCAGGCCCTGCCCCCGGAGGTCCTCCCGCACCCACAGGGTTCGCACGAAACCCGTCCGACCCCAGGTCCATCCGTGTAGACCAGCCATGAGCTCGCCGGTCCCGTCACGAACGAAAATGGCCAGCCAGCGGCCGTCGTCGCAGCCGGTCACACGTTGTGCCGGTGGAGCTGCTCCTCGAGCGCGGCGAACTCCGCCTGACGCGGCTCGTCCTCGATCCTCAGCTCGTCGTCCATGCTTGTCTCCACCGGCGAGATCCGCCCATCGTGGCGTCCCCGGGCCCGCCCCGCCACCGGGCTGGCGGGAATGCGGGATCAGGCCTGGCCGCGCTCGGGCTCGAACGCCCGGAGGGAGGCCTGCTGCACGTGGTTCCGGAAGCCTATCGGATCGTGCACGCGGGGGAAGACCTCGCGGGCCCCCCCGGTCCCGGTCACCACCAGGTCGCCGTAGTTCAGCAGGCGCCCGAGGAGCTTCTGCTGGACGCCGATGGACTCCACCTTGCCGAGCAGGAGCTCCGTCGTGTAACGCGCCACGATGCCCACCTTGAAGATCAGCCGCGTCGTCGTGACGGCGAACTCCGAGGTCAGGAGCTCGACGGCGTGGATCGCGCCCCAGCCGAGCCCCAGGACGAGCACGAGGAGGCCCAGGTACCAGACCCACTCCATCCGTGTCACCGCGCCCAGCGCCACCGTGAGCGCGACGCCCGCGAGCGTGATCAGCGCGGGGCGCGCGAACAGGATCCAGTGGAGTCTGGTCTTGTAGACCACCCGCTCGTTCGGCAGGAGATGGCGCTCGACGTACCCCACGGGCAGGCCTCCTCGCGGCGACCGAGCCTCGACCCTCCGAGGACCCCGTGCTAGCATGGCCGCGCTCCGCCCATCTTCCGCCCGAGGAGGTCGCCCGGCAATGGCCCGCACCGGCAAGGCCGCCGTGTTCCGGGGGCCGGGCAAGCCCTTCGAGCTGCGCGAGCTCGCGATCCCCGAGCTCGAGCCGGGCGCGGTGCTCATCCGCGTGTCGCTCGCGAACATCTGTGGCTCGGATCTCCACTTCTGGCGCGGGGATGCGCCCCTCGCCCTCCCGCCCGACGGTTGGATCTTCGGTCACGAGATGACCGGGCGCGTGGCTGCGCTTGGGGTCGGCGTCACGACCGACTCGCTCGGGCAGCCCCTCCGCGAGGGCGACCGCGTGGCGTACTGCTACTTCTACCCATGCGGCCGATGCTACGTGTGCCTCCACGGCCAGCGGGCCGCGTGCCCCCACAAGGTCGGCCGCGTGACCGGGCCCGGCGACTTCCCGCATTGGGTCGGGGCGTTCGCGGAGTTCTACTACGTCCGGCCCGGCGGCTTCATCTTCCGCGTTCCCGACGACCTCCCCGACGCGCTCGTGTCCCCGGTGAACTGCGCCCTGTCCCAGGTGATCTTCGGGCTGACCCGGGCCGGCCTCGCGTTCGGCGAGAGCGTGGTCATCCAGGGTGCCGGGGGCCTCGGCATCCAGGCCATCGCCGTCGCGCGCGAGATGGGCGCCGGCACGGTGATCGTGGTCGATCAGCTCGCCGAGCGGCTCGAGCTCGCCCGGGCGTTCGGCGCGGACCACACGCTCCACCTCGGGGAGGTTCCGGATCGTCGGGCCCGCGTCAAGCAGGTCCGCGACTGGACGGGGGGCCGCGGCGCCGATCTCGCCTGCGACTTCGTGGGCTTTCCGCCGGTCGTGCCGGAGGGCGTCGAGATGCTGCGTCACGGCGGGCGATACCTCGAGATCGGCTGCATCAGCCGGGGGCGGACGGTCGAGTTCGATCCCTCCTCCCTCGTCTGGGGGTCGAAGACCATCGTCGGCGTCGTCATGTACGATCCGTGGGTGATCCCCCGGGCACTCGAGTTCCTCGGCCGGTGCCGGGGGCGCTATCCGTTCGACCGGCTCGTATCCCACACCTATCCCCTCGACCGGATTGACGAGGCGTTCCGGGACGCCGAGTGGTACAACCGCGAGGCGGTGCCGAGCCGGATCACCCGCGCCGCGCTGGCGCCGTAGTCGCCCGAGCGCCCCGCGGCTCTCCCGATGACCGCCCGGCTGGTCCCGATCGGCCTGATCACGTTCGTCTTCAACCTGGGCGGCGGTCTCGTCGCTCCGGCGCTCCCCCTCTACGCCCGCAGCCTCGGGGCCGACTACTGGGACCTCGGGCTCATCGGGGCAAGCCATGGGCTCGCGTTCGCGCTCCTCACGATCCCGCTCGGGCGAGCCTCGGATCGGTTCGGCCGCCGCGTGATCCTCCTTCTCTCCGCGATCGGGATCGGCGCCTCGGCGACCCTCTACCTCGTGGCCGGTCACGTCACCGGCCTCGTGGCCGGTAAGCTCCTCGAGGCCGCCGCGTGGGCCGCGTTCTGGCCGACCCTGGAGGCCTGGGTCGCCGAGCGGTTCGGCACGCGCGCCGGCGCCGCCATGGGCGTGGGCTACGGCGCCTACGCCGCGGCGTTCGTCGTGGGGAGCTCCATCGGCGGATTCGTCGTCGAGGCCCTCGGCCTCCGGGCGCCGTTCGCCCTCTACCTGGCGACCGCGGGGCTGTCCGTGATCCTCGTCGCGGTGCTTGCGGGCGGCGAGACGGCAGATCCAGAGACGGCCCGCCGCGGCGTGGCGGTGACGCCCCGGATCGTCACGACCGACCCCGCCTGGGCCCGGACCCGGCGCGGGCTCGCGTACGCGACGGGCTTCGTCTACGTCTACGGGCTCGGCACCGTCCTCGCGTTCCTGCCCGCGTACGGGGCAGACCGGGCGCTCTCGCCGCGTGGCGTCGGGCTCTTGCTCGGCGCCTACTGGATCGCGCGCGTCATCGGCTCGCTCGGGGCGGGACGCGTCTCGGACGCGCTGGGGCGGCGCCTCGTCCTCGTTCCCGCGATGCTCGTGACGGTGGGCGGCGCCGGCCTCGTCGTGGCGCCCCTCGGCCCGTGGGCCCTGTTCCTCGGCGCCGTGGCGCTCGGTCTCGCCGCCGGCGCCTCGGCGCCGACCTGTATCGGCCTCATCGCGGACCACGTGAGCGCCGCGGAGCGCGGGACGGCCATGGGGCTCTTCGAGGCCGCGTGCGGTGTCTCGATCCTGGCCTCCGGCCTGCTGGGGGGTTACGCCGCCAAGGGGCTCGGCGGCGAGGCGCCGTACGTGATCGTCGGGGTCGTCGCGCTCGTGTGGGCGGGGGTGCTCGCTCGGACGCTCCGCTCCGCCGGCCGCGTCTGACCCGTACCGATTCGGCATCACCGCGTCTGGCCGAGCAGACACGCGCGGCAACGTCCAGCCTCGGCGCTCACCAGGGCGCGCGGGATTTCGGGGCCCGACCGTATGGCACGCCCCCTGCTCTACCTCGCCGGAGACTATGGGCGCACGCCAGTGGCGGCGGCGGCTCCTCCGGCGAGTCGCGAGGGAGACTCACCGGGCGGCGGAGGCCCTCCGGGCCGTCGGCCAGCGGCTCGCCTATCGGCCGCGCGAGGTGGTGGTCGTCGCGCTCTTGGCCGCCGGTCTCTTCGGTGGGCTCGCGGTCGAGCGGTGGCGCGCTCGCCACCCGGCGACCGCGGACCGGCTGGAGGCGGAACCGGTCCGGCTCGCGACTGCTGCGCCGGTCCAGTCCGTGCCGCGGTTCCGTTCTCGCGGCGTCGCGGCCCGCTGCGAGGAGCGCGGCGCGAGGGGAAGGCGGTTCGGCTGGGTCGACGAAGGCCCCGCCAGCCCGCGGCTCGACCTCAATCGGGCAACGCCGGGCGAGCTCGCGCGCGTGGCCGGAATCAGCTGGCGGCTCGCGGCGCGGATCGTCGCCGCGCGCGAGGCCTTCGAGGGCCGCGGGGATCGGCGCGCCGAGCCGGACGGTGCCGGCCCCCCATCCGTGGAGGCACCCCCGACGCCGGCCCCGCGCGATGCGGACACGCCCGAGGGGGCGGTGGACGCGGAGCCTCCGTGAGCGCCCCACTCCTGCCACTCGCGCTCGCGTTCGCCCTCGGCGCGGGGCTCGGCCTCGGCGTCGAGGCACCGCTGTGGCTCGGGCCCGCCGGTCTGGCCGGCGCCGCGCTGCTCCTACTGGCCGGACGGGGGCGCTCGCTGGCCGGCGCCAGCGCCGGGGCCATCCTGCTCTGCGGCCTTGCGGGGTGGGCCAGGGTGGCGCTCCCCGACCCGTTTCCGCCCGTCCAGGGGGTCGTCGCCGGTCCCGCCGTGTTGGAGGGGCTCGTCGGCGGCGCCCCCGAGATCGAGGGGCCGCGGACTCGGTTCCCCCTCGTTCTCCAGAGAGCCGGCACCGAGCCCGGCAGCCCGGCGGCGGGGGGGATTCCCCTGTCGCTCTACGGGCCGGCCCTGCCTCTGGCGCCTGGCGACCACGTCCGCGTGACCGGCGAGGTGCGCGCGCTGGAGCCGTTCCGCAACCCTGAAGCCGAGCCGCGAGGAGGCGGGCCGCGGACCCCACGCCTTTTCGCGACCGCGCGCGCGGCGGGCGTGGAGCGCCTACCGCCGGCGCCCGTCCCCTGGTGGCTCCGGACCCGGCTCTGGATCCACGCCGTCATCGAGGGTCACCTGCCGCCGGTGTCGGGTGCGCTCCTCGAGGGTCTCCTCATCGGGGAGCGCCGCCAGCTCCCCCCAACGCTCCTCGCAGACTTCCGCCGTGCGGGCGTCTACCACGTCCTGGCGATTTCCGGCTTCAACGTCGCGCTCGTCGCGGGCTCGGCCTTTCTCCTCCTCCGGCTCGCACGCGTTCCGGCACCCGTCGGGGCCGTCCTGGCGCTCGCCACTCTCCTCGCGTTCGCCGCGGTGGTTGGCGGCCAGCCCTCGGTGCTGCGGGCCACCGTCATGGGCGGCCTGTTCCTGGCCGCGGGCCTCCTCGGCCGCGAGAGCCGCGTGTGGAACAGCCTCGCGGCGGCACTCCTCCTCTTGCTGGCCCTCGATCCGGGCAGCCTGGCGGAGCCGGGTCTCCAGCTCTCGTTTGCGGCGACGGCCGGGCTTCTCCACCTGGGGCCCTGGACCCGGACACGGCTCGCCCCGTGGTGTCCCGGACCGGTCGCGAGCGCCCTCGCGGTGTCGGTCGGGGCTCAGCTGGGCGTGACGCCGGTGATGCTCCTCCATTTCGGCCAGCTCTCACCCTTCGGCGTGGTCGCGAACCTCCTCGTCGTGCCGCTGGCTGCCCTCCTTACGACCGGCGGCGTGCTCACCCTGGCGGTGGCAACCATGAGCGAGACGGTTGCCCACCCGTTCTTCCAGAGCCTCTGGCTCCTGCTCGTCCTGCTCCGTCTTGTCGTGCACGCTTTCGCCGCCCTCCCGGGCGCCACCGTGTATGTGCCGCCGCCGCCCGCCCTCGCAGTCGTCGCAGCGGGGCTCGCCTTACTCTTCCTGCCCTCAGCCCGCGGGCGCGCCGCCGTGCTCGGGGTGGCCGCGCTCGGCCTGGGCGCGGGTCTCGTTACGATCACGGCCGCGCGGCCGGACGGGCTCGCCCGCATCGTCGTCCTCGACGTCGGCCAGGGAGAGGCGATCCTCATCCGGGCGCCGGATGGCCAGGCGCTCCTCGTCGACACGGGCGGCGGCGGCCCGGGGCGCGGCGACCGCGGCGAGCGTGTCGTTGTCCCGGTCCTCCGCCGGTTGGGTGTCCGGCGGCTGACGGCCCTCGCCCTCACGGAGGGCGCAACCGATCACGCGGGCGGGCTGGCAGGGCTCCTCGACGGGATGCCGATCGACGAGGTGTGGATCCCGGCGGGAAGCGACGAAGCAGCCTGGCTCGGCCCCGTCGTGGCGAGCGGCATTCCGCGGCGTGTGCTCGCCCGCGGCGATCGGCGATGGATCGGCCCCCTCCTCGTCACCGTGCTCCACCCGTCCCGGGCCACGACCTCCGGAGCACCCGTGTCAGACGAGCGTGCTCGCGAGGAGCCGCTGCTCCTTCGGGTCGAGTGGGGCCTCTTTGCGGCCGTCCTCGCGACGGGCACCGGGACCCCGGAGGCGACGACGCTCGGCGCGGGACAGCCTCTGCAGGCGACCGTGCTGAAGGTGAGCGGGAACGGCAGCCGCCGCGGCTCGTCGCCTGAGTTCCTCGCCGCCGTGGGACCGCGACTCGCCGTGATCCCCGTGGGGGCCCGGAACGCCTTTGGACACCCGGCGGCGGACGTCCTGGCCCGCTTAGGGGCGATGGGCACGATAGTCTACCGGACGGATCAGGACGGCGCCGTTGACATCCGGAGCGACGGCACCCGCGTGTGGGTCCGGGCCTGGGGACGGCCGGGCCCGCCGGTGGAGCTCCTCCTGCGGGACGGGCTGTGAGCGCCGGGACGCCGGCTAGGCTTCGAAGGCGCGCTCGCGCTGTGCCCGGAGCCGCTCGAGCTCCGCCGCGTCGAGGCGCATGCCGAGGGACAGGTTCATGTCGGCGAGGATCGTCTTGATCTCGTTGAGCGACTTCTTCCCAAAGTTCTTGGTCTTCAGGAGTTCGGCCTCGCTCTTCTGCACGAGGTCGGCGATCGTGCGGATGTTGGCCGTTTTGAGGCAGTTGTAGGCTCGGACCGAGAGCTCGAGCTCGTCGACGCTCCGGAACAGGTTTTCGTTCAGCTCGAGGCTCACCTCCGCCTTCGTGTCCTCCTCGGACTCGAGGCCGGTCGGGAAGCGGCAGAGCAGGTTGAAATGGTCCTCGAGGATGAGCGCCGCCTCGCCGACCGCGTCTTCGGGCGAGACGCTGCCGTTCGTCCAGAGCTCGAGGACCAACCGCTCGGCCCCCGGCTTCCGCTTGGCCGGCTCCACCTGGAAGTTCACCGTCTTCACAGGGGAGAAGTCCGCGTCCATCGCGAGCGCGTTGATTGCCAGCGTTTCCGACTCACGCTTGTCGGCGGGGACGTAGCCGCGCCCCTTCTCGACGTGAACCTCCATCTCGAGGGTCACGTCACGCTCGAGCGTAGCCAGGGGCTGCTCGGGATTGAGGATCACTAGGTCATGATCGGTCTCGAAGTCGCTGGCCTTGGCGACGGCCGGGCCCGTCACCCGGAGGTGGATCAGGCGGCTCCGCTCGCCGTGGAGCTTGAAGACGACCTTCCGGAGACTCCCGAGGATGTCGAGAGAGTCCTCGGTCGCGCCCGGGAGGAACGAGAACTCGTGAAGGACGCCGTCGACCTTGGTCCACGTCGGGGCAGCACCCTCGATGGAAGACAGGAGCACCCGGCGGAAGGCATTGCCGACGGTCAGGGCGAAACCCGGCTCGAACGGCTCGACGACGAACACGCCGTGATCCGGCTGGAGCTCCTGCCACTCGTGCTTGCGGGGGAGCTGGATGGCGGTGGTCATGCAACCTCCTCAGGTCACGCAGGACGGGTGAAGCACGAACGCACATTATAGCGGAGGCATGCCCGCCGGGGAAGTCCCCCGGACCGAACCCCCGGGAAATTGACAGGGGTGCGGGGAACCCTTAGAATCAAACGGATTTTCGGGATCGGTCCGGTGGGGCACCGACCCCTGCGCGTGGGCCTCATGTCGAGTCTGACTCCGTCGCCGTCTATGAATCGGTCCCGAGGGGCGCACCTCCTTCGCCGAGGGGCGGTCGTGGCTTGCCTCGGGATCGCGGCGCTCGCCGCGGTGGGGGTCACCCTGGCCGTGCGCCCGCCCCCGCCCCTCGAGCGGGGAGCCCGGACGGTGGAGATCCCCGCCACTTTCGGGGTCCTCGGCATCGCCCGCCACCTGGCCGAGCAAGGGGTGATCCGCAGCCAGGTGGTCTTCGTCGGCCTGGCCGTCCTCCGGGGAACGGCCCGGTCGCTCAAGGCCGGGGAGTACGAGGTGCCCCAGGGAGCCCCCCTGCCGGCCGTGCTGGAGCTTCTCGAGACGGGTCGGGTCAAGCCACACCTCCTCGTGCTGCCCGAGGGCTTCACCCTCCGGGATCTCGCCCGTCAGATCGAGGCCGAGGGTATCGCCCCGGCCGGCGACGTGGTCCGCGTCGCCGGAAGCCCGCGCACGGCCTGGAGTTTCGGGATCGAGTCCGACTCGCTCGAGGGATACCTCTTCCCCGACACCTACCAGGTCACCAAGGGTATGCGCGTGGAGGAGATCCTCGGACGGATGGTCCAGCGCTTCCGGGATCGGGCGGGAACGGCCGACGTGGTCGTGCGCGCCCGGCTGCGCGGCTTGAACCTCCACCAGCTCGTGACCCTCGCCTCGATCGTGGAAAAGGAGACGGCGCTGGCCGCCGAGCGGCCCATCATCGCCCGCGTCTTCCTCAACCGCCTCCAGCGCGACATGCCGCTGCAGGCCGATCCGACCGTCGCCTACGCGATGGCCAAGGAAGGGCGGCCACCGACCCGCGAGGACCTCCAAGTTGATCACCCCTTCAACACCTACAAGAACCGCGGGCTGCCGCCGGGGCCGATCGGGAACCCGGGCCGAGCGGCCATCGACGCGGTCCTCGAGCCGGCCAACGTCCCCTATCTCTACTTCGTCGCCATCGACGACCGGACGCATCACTTCTCGACGACCCTCGAGGAGCACAAGCAGGCGGTGGAGCGCTACCGACAGTACCGAGCCCGGACGCGCGCCGCTTCGACGCTTGCGCCCGCCAAACCCCCGATGCTATGAAGGCACGAGACGGAAGCTCGATGAGCCACAACTGGAAGCACGCTCCACCAGCCTGGTGTCCCGACGCGCCCGTGGCCGGGGACGAGCCGGAGCGCCTCCCTGCCGTCTACGCCGGGCTCAAGCGCGTCCTCCCGCCACTCCTACGGCATTTCTTCGCCTTCCGCGTGAGCGGGCTTGAGCACCTGCCGGCGCGGGGCCCCTACATCGTCGCAGCGAACCACGCGAACTACCTGGACGGTGTCGTGCTGGCCACGGCGCTGCCCCGGAAGATCAGCTTTCTGGTCATGCCGCGCGTCTACCGGGCGACCCCGCTTCATCCATACTTCCACAACCACGTGGGCTCGATCCCGGTCTCGCTCGCGCGCCCCGATCCTGGAGCCATCCGGCGCGCCCTCCGAGTGCTCGAGCAGGGCGGCGTGATCGGCATCTTCCCCGAGGGCCCGTTCAGCCGACACGGGAGACTCGTCCGCGGCCAGCCCGGCGTGGCCCTGGTCGCCCTCCGGTCCGGCGTCCCCGTGGTGCCCGCGGCGATCTCGGGCACGTTCCACGCCCTGGCGGCCCGACGATTCTTCGTGCCCCGCCGGGTGCCACTCGGTGTCCGCTTCGGCAAGCCCCTCCGCTTCACGACGCCGTGGCGGCGGGTAACGCAGGGGCTCAGGGCCGACGTGACGGGCTGGATCATGGAGGAGATCGCCGCGCTCCTGGCGGCGAACGGATCCTCGTCGCCCACGGGCGTCGCGCAATGACCGGGCCCCCGTCGAAGGGCCCCTGGGGCGGCCGCTTCACGGAGCCCGCCGACACCTCGGCCCAGGCGTTCACTGCCTCCTTGCCTTTCGACCACCGGCTCTGGCCCCAGGACCTCCAGGGCAGCGAGGCATGGGCCCGCGCGCTGGCCAAGGGTGGCGTCCTCTTGGAGGCGGAGCTGGACGCGATCCTCCGCGGGCTGGCCGAGGTGCGGCACGAGCTCGAGACGGGGGCCTTCCCCTACCGGATCGAGCTCGAGGACATCCACATGAATATCGAGCGGCGCCTGATCGAGAAGATCGGCGCCGTGGGGGGCAAGCTCCACACCGGCCGCTCGCGGAACGACCAGATCGCGCTCGACATGCGGCTCTGGCTCCGCGCGGAGATCGACGCGATCCGCCAGGCCCTCCGCGAGGTGCAGGCCGCGCTCCTCGAGCAGGCCGAACGGCATCGCGCGTGCCCGATGCCGGGATACACCCATCTTCAGCGCGCGCAGCCGGTGCTCCTGGCCCATCACCTCTTGGCGTACGTGTTCATGCTGGCCCGGGACCGCGAGCGGCTCGCCGACGCGCGCCGGCGTCTGGACGTGTGCCCGCTGGGAGCGGCCGCACTCGCGGGCACCACCGTTCCCATCGACCGCCACGCGCTCGCGCAGGCTCTGGGCTTCCGCGCCCCGACGGAGAACAGCATGGACGCCGTGTCGGATCGCGACTTCGCGCTGGAGTTCTGCGCGGCCGCGGCGATCTCGGCCACCCACCTATCGCGGTTCGCCGAAGAGCTCGTGCTGTGGGCCTCGGCCGAGTTCGGCTTCGTCGACTTGCCCGACGCCTACGCCACCGGGTCGTCGATCATGCCGCAGAAGAAGAACCCGGACGTCGCGGAGCTGATCCGGGGAAAGACGGGGCGGATCTACGGGGACCTCGTCCGGCTCCTCACGGTGATGAAGGGGCTCCCCCTCGCTTACCATTCGGACATGCAGGAGGACAAGGAGGCGTTCTTCGACGCGGCGGATACGCTCCGCGGCACGCTCGGCATCCTGGCCCCCTTCCTCCGGGCCCTCCGCTTTCGCACCGACCGTCTCCAGATGCTCGCCGGAGAGAGCTTCTCCACCGCGACCGACCTCGCGGGCTACCTCGTCCAGCGCGGCCTGCCGTTCCGTGACGCGCACGAGGTGGTCGGCCGGGCCGTGCGGCTCGCCCTGGACCGCCGCGTGCGGCTGGACGCGCTCCCGCTGGAGGACCTTCAGGCGCTGTCCCCCTTGTTCGGTCCCGACTTCCGCGAAGCGGTCTCCGTCGAAGCCTCGCTCGCTGCACGGAACGTCTACGGTGGCACTGCCCCCGAGGCGGTGGCCCACGCCCTCGCCGAGGCGCGACGGCTCCTGGAGCTCCCCTGAGCCCACACACCCGCCACGAGCCGCAGCGCGGCGCCACAGGACCCACGGGACGACGACCCATCCGATCACACCCGTCCGATCGGTCGCGGCGCGGAGCGGGGGGTAGCTCCGTGAGCGCGGGACCGCTGCGCGCCGCGCGGAGCCCCTGGGGCTCCGGCCGAGGGGGGCGCGTCCGCACCGCGCTCGTCCTCGCGCTCCTCCTACCGCTCCCGTTTCAAGCATGCGGCAAGCGTGGCCCCCCGGTGGCACCGGAGCGGCGGCTGCCGGCCGCGGTGCAGGACCTTCAGGGCGCTGTGGAGGGCAGCGCGATCCGGCTCAACTGGACCTTGCCCCGGATCCGCCTCGACCGGAGCGCGCTGAAGGAGGTCCTGCGCACCGAGGTGTACCGGCGGATGGAGGACGGGGCACCGGAGGAGCCCGTGCGGCCCGCGGTCCTCGTCTTCGGGGGACTCTTCGGCCCGGCCCCCGGCGTCCCAGGGTTCGAGCGAGTCGCCAACATCACGCTCGCCGAGCCGGGCCCCGCCCAGGTACAGGGCAACCAGGTGACCTACACGGACGCCCAGGGCCTCACGGTCGGGCGGCGCTACACGTACGTCGTCGTCGCCGTCGACGAGCAGGGACGGCCGAGCCCGCCCTCCAACCGCGTCGTGGTCGCCCTCGCGGCAGCGCCCGGGGTGCCGCCACGTGTAGAGGCCCAGCCCGGGGACGCCCAGGTGCGGCTCACCTGGGACGCACCCGCGACGCTGGCGGACGGATCGCCGGCGCCAGAGGGGCTCGTCTACGACGTGTTCCGGGCGGCGACGCCGGGCACGCCGGCCGGTCGGCCGCTTAACCCTGAGCCCGTCACCTCGCGCCAGTACGTGGACCTCGCGGTCCAGAACGATGTGACCTATTACTACGCGGTGCGCGCACGGCTCGGGCCAGGCGGGCCTCAGAGCGGGCCGAGCGCGGTCGCCACCGCGACGCCGGAGGATGCCACTCCGCCCGCCCAGCCGCGCGGCCTCGTGGCGGTCCTCGCCGGATCGACCATCCGCCTCGCGTGGCAGGCGGTGCCGGACGTCGACCTCGCCGGCTACCTCGTCTACCGGAGCACGACGGCCGGCCGGGGCCACACGCGGCTGACCGCGGCGCCCCAGGGCGCGACGACGTACGTCGATGCCGACGTGCGACCGGGCCAGACTTACTTCTACGTCGTCACCGCGGTGGACCGCTCCAAGCGCGCCAACGAGTCCGTGCCTTCCCAGGAGGTCTCCGCAACACTTCCCTGAGGGGCCTTCGTCTTGATTCGCGCCGGGGGGCATGCTACCGTCCCCGCGACTGCTCCGCCCGCGTGATCGAGGCCGCGTAGCGAAGGAGGTTGGGCGATGCAACGGACTTTCCAGGGCTCTCTGGTCGCCATGGTCACGCCGTTCCACGACGGCCGGGTCGACGAGGGCAAGCTCCGCGAGCTCGTCGAGTTCCACGTCGCGCACGGGACCGACGGCTTGGTCCCCTGCGGCACCACGGGAGAGTCACCGACCCTCACGCACGCGGAGCACAAGCGGGTCGTCGAGATCGTGATCCAGCAGGCGCGCGGCCGGATCCCGGTCGTCGCGGGCACCGGCTCGAACTCGACCGCCGAGGCGATCGAGCTGACACACCACGCTGCGAAGGCCGGCGCCGCCGGGGCTCTTCTCGTCACCCCCTATTACAACAAGCCGACGCAGCAGGGCCTCTACGAGCACTTCCGGGCCATCGCCCAGGCGGTCCCCGACCTGCCGCTGATCGTCTACAACATCCAGGGCCGTACGGCGGTCAACGTCGAGACCGAGACCTTGGCAAGGCTCGCGCAGATCCCCAACATCGTCGGCGTCAAGGAAGCCTCGGGCAGCCTCGACCAAATGACGGCCGTGATCCTGGCCTGCGGGCCGGAGTTCACGGTCCTCTCCGGCGACGACAACCTCACGCTCCCGCTGATGTCGGTGGGTGGGCGCGGGGTCATCTCGGTGGTCGGCAATTTCCTCGCGCGCGAGGTCGCGGACGTGACGCACGCCGCGCTGGAGGGGGACTGGAAGCGGGCGCGCGACCTTCATCTGAAGCTCTATCCCGTCTGCAAGGCCATGTTCATCGAGACCAACCCCATCCCGGTGAAGGAAGCCATGGCCATGCTGGGGATGATCCGGGCGGAGTGGCGGCTCCCCATGTGCCCCATGACCCCGGCGAACCGGGAGAAGCTCCGCCAAGCGCTGGTCCAGGCCGGCGTCCTGAAGGCCTGAGAAGAGTCGGTCCGCCCCGTGGTCGAGCTGGTCGTCGCCGGCGCGGCCGGGCGCATGGGCGGGCGCATCATCGCCCTGGCCCGGGAAGGCGCGGAGTTCCGGGTAACGGGCGCCTTCGAACGGCCCGGCCACCCCGCCCTCGGGCGTGACGCCGGGGAGGTCGCGGGCGCGGGCCACCTGGGCGTGCCGATCGTTGCCGATCCCGGGCCGCTCCTCGCCGCGGGGCGCGTGCTGGTGGAGTTCACGGCGCCCGAGCCGTCCCTCGAGCACCTGCGTCTCGCCGCCGGCCGGGGCGCGGGGTCCGTCGTCGGCACGACGGGCCTCCAGGCGGCGCAGGTCGACGAGATCCGCCGGCTCGCGGCGCGCGTGCCCATCCTCCTCTCGCCCAACATGAGCGTCGGGGTGAACCTTGCGTTCCGCGTCCTGGCGCTGATGGCCAAGGCCCTCGGCGACGACTACGACGTCGAGATCACCGAGATCCACCACCGAATGAAGAAGGACGCGCCGAGCGGGACGGCCGCCAAGATGGCCGAAGTGATCGCCGAGGCGCTGGGGCGCCGGATCGAAGACGCCGGGGTCTATGGCCGTCACGGGCTCGTGGGGGAGCGGACGCCGAAGGAGATCGGCGTCCACGCGCTCCGGGGGGGAGACGTCGTCGGCGAGCACACGGTCGTCTTCAGCGCGGTCGGCGAGCGGCTCGAGCTGACCCACCGGGCTCACAGCCGCGACACCTTCGCGCACGGGGCCCTCCGGGCGGTTCGGTTCATCGCGACCGCGCCCCCCGGCCTCTACTCGATGCACGACGTCCTCGGGATCTGAGCGGGGGGCGGTCGCCCGCATGCGCCCCGTCCTGCCGGGCCGCGGACCGTCTGATATACTTCTCGTCGAAGACATCCGGTTCTACGGCCATCATGGCGTCACCCCCGCCCAGCAGGAGGTCGGCGCGTGGTTCTCGGTGGACGTCGAGCTGGCGCTCGACCTCACGCCGGCCGCGCTCTCCGACGACCTGGACGCGGGGGTGGACTATGGCCAGGTGGTGCAGCGTGTGGTCGCGGTGGGCACCGGCGAGCGGGTCCACTTGATCGAGCGCCTCGCGGGGCTGCTCTGCGAGACGCTCCTCCGGGAGTACCCGGCCCGTGACGTCACGGTGACCGTGCGCAAGGTCACCGCGCCGCTCGACGGGATCACCGCCGTGCCGGGTGTGCGCATGACGCGGAGCCGGTAAGCATGGCGCGGGTCTTTCTCTCGCTCGGCTCGAACCAGGGGGACCGCCGGCGGCACCTCGAGGCAGCGATGGCCCTCCTTGGCGCGGAGATGGGGGTGCGCGTCGTCACCTGCTCGCAGGTCTACGAGACGCCGCCATGGCCGGAGCTGGGTTCACCGCGCGAGACCTGGCACCTCAACTGCGCGGTCGAGATCGAGACGGATCTCCCGCCCCGCCGGCTCCTGCGGCTGACCCAGGCGATCGAGAGCCGGTCGGGCCGGGTCCTCCCGGCAGGGGGGCTTGGTCCATCCGGTCCGCGACCCCTGGACATCGACATCCTGCTCTACGCGGACCAGGTCATCGCGGAGGACCGGCTCCAGATCCCGCACCCCTTCCTGCACCTCCGCCGGTTCGTGCTCGTTCCCCTCGCTGACATCGCACCGCAGGTCGAGCACCCGACGCTCTACCAGTCGATCGCGGACCTGCTCGGCGAGCTGCCGGGCGAGGGTGACGTCGTCCCGTACCTCGAGTGAGCCGCCGCCCCTTGCCGGGGGCGGAGCATTCTGCTAGCGTCCGCACCCAGAGGCAGAGCCGTGCCCGAGCCGTCCACCGAATTCCGCCAGCAAGCGCTCACTCACCTCGACACGCTCTACAACTTCGCGCTGCGACTGACCAAGCGGCCGCCGGACGCCGACGATCTGGTCCAGGAAACGTACCTGCGGGCCTTCCGGTTCGCCCACCGCTTCGAGCCGGGAACGCACCTCCGAGCCTGGTTGTTCCAGATACTGAGAAACACGTTCCTCACGTTCTACCGGCGGGAGACGCACCAGCCGGTGCTCCTCGACAAGGATCTAGACGACGGGTTCGAGGAGGCGCCGGCGGGGGAGGTCCCGGATCCGGCGGTCGTGACCGTGCTGGACCTCGAGCGGGCGCTGGCGGAGCTGCCCGAGGATTTCCGGTCGGTGCTGCTCCTCGCGGACCTGGAAGGGTTGGCCCTGCAAGAGATCGGGCAGATCATGGACATCCCCATCGGGACGGTCAAGTCGCGGCTCTTCCGGGCGCGCCGTATGGTGCGCCGCCGCCTGGCCGACTACCGGACGAACTGAGCCATGGACTGCCACGAGACCCGCGAGATCCTCGAGGAGTATCGCCGGCGTGAGCTCGAGCCCGACCGCGCCCGGGCCGTCGAGGCGCACCTCGAGGGGTGCCCCGTATGCCGGGCGATCCTGGCGCGGGAGGAGGGGGTCGCCAGGCTCGTCCAGGCCGTGCCGCGCCTGCCGGCGCCAGCGGCTCTGATCCGTCAGGTCCGGGCCCTTGGCGCGCGCCGGCTTGGAATCGCCGGGTGGCTGGGGCGCCCGTGGGTCGCCGCCGCCCTCGCGGCGGTGGTCGTCGCGGCGGTACTCGCGCCGTGGCTCCGCCGGCCGGCCGAGCGGCCCGGCGATATCGTCGACGCCCTGATCCAGTCAGGCGTCGCGGAGCACCGGAGGATCCTCCTCGATCTCGAGGCGACGCCCCGCGAGATCAGTAATCCGGACGCGCTCTTCCAGCGGGTCCAGTCAGTCACCGCGGTCGAGCTCCCGAAGGTCTTCGCGGGAAACGACGAGCTCCATCTCGTCGCCGCGCGCCCGACGATCCTGGGAAGTCGGAAGACGGCGGCTGCCACACTGCGCTACAAGACCTCGCCCGACACGACCTACTTCGTGCTCCCCGGGCCGGATCTGCCCATGCCGACGGAGGGCCGGGTCCAGATTGAGCAGTACCGACCGTACATGCGTGAGGTCAGCGGCTTCAACGTCGTGTACTGGAAGCAGAAGGACCTGGTCTACCTCATGGTGTCGGGGCTCGACCGGGAGGGGTGCCAGAAGCTGTACCTCAAGGTACGGCAGGCACTGTAGCTGGCCTCCCGAGAACCTCGTGGCCGCCGCGTGCCAGCGAGCCGTGTGGCTCGAGCACGGCGCGGTTCGCCAGATCGGACCCGCCGCCGACGTCGTCGCCGCGTACCCGGACCCGGCTGAGCAGTTCCGTCCCCCGCCGGCTCGACGAGCAGTGTGAAATGGCGTCTTGTTCGACCGGACCGGACGAACGCAACCGCCCCCTTCGGTAGATGCTCGGACATCCGGCGCGTCAGCTGGCCCGCGGGTCCAGGAGGTCGCGGAGCCCGTCCCCGAGCAGGTTGAAGCCGAGGACGGCGAGTGCGATGGCGGCCCCGGGAAAGACCGCGTACCACGGGGAGAGCTGAAGGAAGCTCTGGGCCTCCCGGAGCATCAGGCCCCAGGACGGCTGGGGGGGCTGGGGCCCGAGCCCCAAGTACGACAGGGCGGCCTCGGCCAGGATTGCCAGCGGGAAGGAGATCGTCGCCTGCACGATGAGCGGCGAGACCGTGTTGGGCAGGACGTGCCGCCAGAGGATCACGCCGTCCCGCGCCCCGAGCGCCTGCGCGGCCGTGACGAACTCCTGCGCCCGGAGCGCGAGGACGTTCGCCCGCGTGAGCCGCGCGAAGACCGGCACGTACGCGATGCCCACGGCGATCATGCTGATGAGCACGCCCGGCCCGAAGACGGCGGTCACCAGGAGGGCGGAGAGGACCGCCGGGAACCCGTAGACCGCGTCCGTCACCCGCATCGCCGCCTCGTCGGGCCAGCCGCCGACCCAGCCCCCGGCCGCGCCCAGGACGACGCCCGCACCCATCCCGATCCCGACGGCCACGGCGCCGACCGCAAGCGACGCGATCGCCCCGCGCATCACCCGGGACAGGAGGTCACGCCCGTACTGGTCGGTGCCCATCGGGTGGGCCGCCGACGGCGGCTGGAGCCGAGCTTCGATCTCCATGCGGAGAGGGTCGCGCGGGGTGTACACGAGGGAGCAGACCGCCGTCCCGACGATGGCGACCGTGAGCACCAGTCCGCACGCGAACGCGCGATGGCGAAGCGCCCGCCGCCAGCGCCTACTCATACCGGATCCGCGGGTCGAGGACCGTGTAGAGGACGTCGACCACGAAGTTGAGCGTGACGACCGTGACCGCCACGAACAGCACCACGCCCTGCACGACCGGCAGGTCCCGCGCGCTGATCGCCCCCAGCGCCAAGCGGCCCAGCCCCGGCAGATAGAAGACGTTCTCCAGCACGATGCTCCCCGCGAGGAGCGCTCCGAGCTGAAGGCCCACGACCGTGACGATCGTCAGCAGCGCGTTCCGCAGGACGTGCTTCCAGGTCACCGTTCGTTCAGCGAGACCCTTCGCTCGCGCGGTCCGCACGTGGTCGGCCCGGAGGACCTCGAGGACCGCCGCCCGCGTCGTCCGCGTGAGGATGGCTGCCTGGACGACCCCGAGCGCGAAGGCCGGCAGGAGCAGCGCGCGAAGACCCGGCCAGAACCCGGCGGTCCATCCGTCGAACCCGCCGGCCTGCACCCATCCGAGGCGCACGGCGAAGAGGAGGATCAAGAGGAGCCCGGCCCAGAACGACGGGATCGCGATGCCCAACTGGGACAGCAGCATCGCGACGTAGTCGCCCGCCCGCCCCTGCCGGGTTGCCGCGTAGACCCCGAGCGGCACTGCCGTCAGCGTCATGAAGCTCGCGGCGAGCAGGGTGAGCGGCAGCGTGACGGCCAAGCGGCTCACGATCAAGCGCCCGACGCCCACGTCGTACTGGATCGACCGCCCGAGGTCACCCCGGAGCGCGCCGCCGAGCCATTCGACGTACTGGACCAGGATGGGTCGGTCGAGCCCCATCGCGTGCCGGAGCGCGGCTGCCGCCTCGGGGCTCCCCTCGGTCCCCATGATGAGGAGGGCGGGATCCCCCGGCAGCACCCGGACGACGGTGAACACGAGCAGCGAGACGACGAAGAGCGTGGCGAGGAATGCCACCGCCCGGCGCAGGATCAGCCGGCGCATGGGCGGCTCCGCGGCGCGACACCCCGAGACAGCACCGCCCCGAGGCGGGGCCCGGGGCGGGTGGCGGCGGCTGACGACACGGTCGCGTGCGGCGCTACTTCGCCCAGCCCACCTCCGAGAGGTCCAGAGAGGGTGTGGGGAGATCCTTCCAGATGCCCTGGACACCCTTCTTGGCCGCCACGAGGCGCGGATACACGTAGAGCCAGACCACCGGCGCCTCATCGGCCATGATCTTCTGGAGCTGGACGTAGAGCTCGCGGCGCTGCTTGTCGTCGAGCATCGACTCCGACTCCTGGAAGACCGCCTGGAAGCGCGGACTGTCGTACCGGTAGTAGTACTTCGGGTTCGCGTAGTTCCCGGCGTCCCAGGCTTCGGCGTGTCCGATAATCGTCATGTCGTAGTCGGCGTTCTTGTAGACGCGATCGAGCCACTGGCCCCACTCGATCTGCTCGAGCTTGACGCGGATGCCGACCTTCGCGAGCTGCCCGACCAGCACCTCCCCCGTCCGCACCGTGTAGGAGTACTGCGGCGTGACCTTGAGGACGGCCTCGAAGCCGTTCGGGTATCCGGCCTCCGTGAGCAGCTGCTTGGCCCGCGCGGGATCGTGCGGCACGGCCTTGGCCATGTCCACGAAGTAGGGGTTCAGCGGGTCGATGTTAGAGCCGAGGACCCGGCCCAGGCCGAACATCGCCCCCTTGACGACCTCCGGCTTGTCGATGGCATGCGTGATCGCGCGCCGGACCCGGACGTCGGAGAACGGCTTCTTGGAGTTGTTGAGCGCCAGGATGACGTCGCTCGTGGTCTCGCCCTGGATGATTTGCAGGTTCGGCGCGCGGCGGACGACCTCGACCGATTCCGGTCCTAGACCGAACGCCATCACGTCGATGTCGCCCGCCTGGAGCGCGGCCAGCGCGGCGTTGGCGTCGGGGATGAACCGGAACGTCACGCGCTCGAGCTTCGGCAGACCCTTGACGTGATAGTCGGGGTTGCGCTTGAGCACGATCCGGTCACCCCGGTCCCAGCGCTCCAGCATGAACGGTCCGGTCCCGATTGGCTGCGATTTCTGCTGGTCCACCGCTTCCCGCGGATAGATCACCGAGCCCTGGCGCGCCAGGTTATAGAGGAACATGGCGTTGGTTCGCTTGAGGGCGATCGTCACGGTGAAGGGGTCCCGCACGTGGATCGTGGTGATGTCCTCGTATTGGCGGGCGTGGGGGTGCTTGGTCTCGGGGTTCCGCGCGCGGTCGAGGACGAACTTGACGTCCTCCGCTGTCACTTCGCGCCCGCTGTGGAAGCGCACCCCCTTCTTGAGGAAGAAGGTGTAGTTGAGGTTGTCGGTCGTGTGCCAGCGCTCGGCAAGCCAAGGGACCAGACGGCCCTGGGCGTCGACCTTCACCAGGGCCTCCTGGATGTTGTAGAAGACCACCGTCGCCGTCGCCGAAGCAGGCGTCGCGGTGAGGTCGAGCCCGGGCGGCTCGGCCGTCGTCTGGACCACGAGGGTGGGGGACTGCGCCCTGGCGACGGGCGGCCCGGCGAGCCCGGGAATCCCGAGCCCGGAACCGACCGCCAGCACCACGGCCGTTCGACGCAGCCAGCCCAACCGAGGGGATCCTGCCATGGTCGTGCCTCCACCTGGCGGCGGGGTAGAAACCGCGCTCACTATACCCGAAGCGTGGACGCGCGCAAGACGCGGGCGCGCTCGTGCCATCATGGACGCACGATGCGCCGCGGCGTCCTGATTCTGCTCGCCGTCGCCCTCACCCTGGCCGCGATCGTGGTGGCGTTTCGCCAGGACCCGGGCGGGGGGCCGGGCCGGGCCGCCCCGCCGGAGGCCCGCGGCCCCACGTCCGGGTCGGCGCCCAGGACGACGACCGCCACGACGCAGGCTGCACCGGGGAGCGCGGCGCCGGCGGCCCTCGAACGCGCCCGGGACATGCTGGCGGCGATCGAGGCGCGCGGCGGCGAGCCCCTGGCAGGCTACGTCGGGGGGCGCGAATTCCACAACCGCGAGCGGCGGCTGCCCGCGGGGCGCTACCGGGAGTACGACGTGCAGCGGCGGGTCCCCGGCCAGGCCCGCGGCCCCGACCGGCTCGTCATCGACCGGACGACCGGCCGCGCCTACTACACCGGCGATCACTATCGGACCTTCGTGCCACTGAACTGAGGCCCGACAGGGTGAGCCCTGCGTCCCCCGCCGATCGACTGGTGTCCACCACGCCGCCGTGGGTCCACCTCCTGGTCGCCCGTGACGACGCGCAGGCGACGCTCCCGGCGTCGCCTCCTGCTTTCGTGGTCCGGACCCTCGACGGCCGCCGGTGCCGCACGAAGCGGGCCCTCCTCGACGAGATGGCCCGCGTCCTCGGGTTCCCAGCGCACTTCGGGCGAACGTGGGACGCGCTCGAGGACTGCCTCACGGATCTCGGCTGGCTCCCGGGTGCGGGGTACCGGCTCAGCGTCCTCGCTGCGGACCAGCTGCTCGCCCGGGACCCGGCGGGCTACGCCACGTTCGTCGCGCTCCTCGAAGACGTCGGACGCGCCTGGGCGACGGCGGCGACCGGCCATCCCGGACGGAGCGCGCTGCCGTTCCACACGGTCCTGGTGGTCCCCGCGCATCGCCTCGGCACGCGTCCGACCTGGGGTGTGCCGCGTCTCACCAGCTGACGCGAGCTCCGCGCCGCAGGAGGTCGCCGACGGGCGCCTCCTCCACCACGAACGCTTGACAAGCGACGGTGGGACGACTCACGCTGGGTGCGTCAATGCCGTCCCGCGCGCGTCAACCCGCCCGGGCCAAGTCGAGCGGGGCCCCGGGGCCCGCGGCTCCGGAGCGTGCGCCGGCAGCGCCCGCCGCCGGGCCCACCCCCGCCGCGCCCGCCGATTTCGAAAAGCTCGGCGTCTTCTACCTCGGGCGCCCCTACGACCTCGGCACCAAGCAGCGCGGGGCGGGCCTCCTCCTCTACGACTCGAAGGATCTCGTCACCCACGCGGTGTGCATCGGGATGACGGGGAGCGGCAAGACGGGCCTCTGCCTCGCGCTCATCGAGGAGGCGCTGCTCGACGGCATTCCCGTGCTCCTCATCGATCCGAAGGGCGACCTCCCGAACCTCTGCCTCACCTTCCCGGAGCTTCGCCCGGAGGACTTCGCGCCGTGGGTCAACGAGGAGGACGCGCGCCGGAAGGGGCTCACGGTGGACGCGTACGCCGCGCAGCAGGCTGAGCTCTGGCGGAAGGGGCTGGCGGCGTGGGGCGAGGACGGCGCGCGGATCCGGCGGCTCCGCGACGCCGCTGACGTCGCCGTCTACACGCCCGGCAGCACGGCGGGACTCCCGGTCTCGATCGTCAAGTCGTTCGCGGCCCCCCCGACCGCCGTGCGCGACGACGCCGAGCTCTTCCGCGAGCGGATCGGGACCACCGCCACGAGCCTCCTCGGACTCCTCGGGATCGAGGCGGACCCGCTCAGGAGCCGCGAGCACATCCTGCTCGCGAAGCTCTTCGAGACCGCGTGGCGGGAGGGCCGGGACCTCGATCTGCCGGGACTCATCCAGCAGATCCAGAGCCCACCGATCGCCAAGGTAGGCGCGCTGGACCTCGAGGCTTTTTTCCCGGGGAAGGACCGCTTCGAGCTGGCGACCCGGCTCAACAACCTCCTGGCTGCTCCGGGCTTCGACGCCTGGCTCGAGGGCGAGCCGCTCGACGTCGGGGCGCTCCTCCACACGGCCGAAGGCAAGCCCCGCGCCGCGATCTTCTCGATCGCCCACCTGTCGGACGCCGAGCGAATGTTCTTCGTCTCCCTCTTGCTCAACGAGACGCTCGGGTGGGTGCGGGCCCAGTCCGGCACGACCAGCCTCCGGGCGCTGCTCTACATGGACGAGATCTTCGGCTTCTTCCCGCCGGTCGCGAACCCGCCGTCGAAGCTCCCGCTCCTGACCCTCCTCAAGCAGGCCCGGGCGTTCGGGGTGGGCGTGGTGCTCGCGACGCAGAACCCGGTCGACCTCGACTACAAGGGGCTGGCCAACACCGGAACGTGGTTCATCGGGCGGCTTCAGACCGACCGGGACCGCGCCCGCGTGCTCGACGGCCTCGAGGGCGCGGCCGCCGGTGGCGACCGGCGGTTCGACCGCGCGACGATGGAGAAGACCCTGGGGGGTCTCGGGAGCCGGATCTTCCTCTTGAACAACGTGCACGAGAACGGGCCCGAGGTCTTCGAGAGCCGCTGGGCGATGTCCTATCTCCGCGGCCCGCTGACCCGTACCCAGATCAAGCAGCTCATGGCCGGCCGGAAGCCGGCCCCCGCCCCGGCGCGGCCCGCCGAAGCACCGGCCGCCGGCGCGGCACCGGCCGCCAGCCGAGACCCGGTGCCGGCCGCCGCCGCCGCGTCCCCTCGGACCCGAGGCGGGGTGCGGCCAGTGCTCCCGCCCGGCGTTCCTCAGAACTTCCTGCCCGTCCGCGGAACCGCGCCCGCGGGCGCCGTGCTCGTCTACCAGCCCAGGGTCCTGGGCGCGGTCACCGTGCGCTTTGCGGACGCGAAGGCAGGTGTCGATCAGAGCGAGGAGGTCGTCGTCGTAACGCCCATTACGGAGGCCGCGGTCCCCGTGACCTGGGAAGGCGCGACTCCCATCGGCGTCGCCGTCGCCGACCTCGAGGCGAACCCGGCCGCCACCGGCGACTGGGCGCCGCTCCCCTCGGCCGCCGCCAAGCCCAAGAGCTACGAGGGCTGGAGCCGAGACCTGGCCGCATGGCTCTACGGGCAGCAACGGCTGGATCTTCTCCGCGACCCTGCCTCGGGCGTGCTCTCACGCCCGGGCGAGAGCGAGCGTGACTTCCGGGTGCGGATCCGGGAGGGTGCCCGGGCTGAACGCGACGAGCGCGTCGAGGCCCTCCGGAAAAAGTACGCGCCCAAGCGCGCGGCCCTCGAGGAGCGGCTCCGGCGCGCCCAGCAGGCGGAAGGGCGGGAACGGGAGCAGGTGAGCCAGCAGGGCGTCCAGGCGGCGATCTCCATCGGCGCGACGATCCTCGGCGCCGTGCTCGGACGGAAGACGATCAGCGTTACCAACATCGGACGCGCGACGACGGCCGCGCGCGGGGCCGGGCGCGTCCTCAAGGAGCGGGAGGACGTCACGCGGGCGCAAGAGACGGTGGCCGCGGTCCAGCAGGCGCTGGCCGCGCTCGAAGCCGAGCTTCAGGGCGAGCTCGCCACCCTCGAGGCCCGGGGCGAGCCCGATCGACTCGAGCCCGTGGCCGTCCGGCCGAAGAAGACCGATGTGCGGGTGCGGCTGTGCGCCCTCGCGTGGACGCCATACTGGCGCAATCGCGCGGGCACGCTGACGCCAGCGTGGACGTGAGCTCGGCACCGCGCGGTCGACCGGTCGCGCGGAGCCGGATCCCGGGCCCTGTGCCCGAAGAGGCGGCGCTGACGCCGCCAGGAAAGGAGCAGCAGCGTATGCGGAACCGTTTCACGATGGCCGTCCTCGCCGTCCTCGTGCTGGTGGGTCTCGTCGCGACGCTCTCGATCGCCGCCGGACCCAAGCAGTATCAGTGGACCGGGACCGTGACGGAGGTCGACGCCAAGGCGAAGACCATGATCGTCGACAAGGGGGGCGAGACCTGGGAGTTCTCCACGGAGGGGCTGAAGGACCTCAAGGTGAAGAAGGGCGACAAGGTCACGGTCTTCTACGTGGCGATCGCGAAGAAGATCGAGTCGAAGTAGCGGCCGGCACGCGAGTGGTGGGACGCGCTGGGCGTCCCGCCACTCGACGGCACCGATCGCCGCCAGCGGCTGGATCGCGCGGCCGCACGTCGCCTCGTCGGTGCCGAGCACGCGCGCCCCAGCGCCGCGGCGGTCCGCAGCGCCTCGAGCGCGGGCCGCGAGAGAGGCGGGCTCAACGCGCCGGGCGGATACTCCTCGCCGGGCACCCCAACGCCCTCATCCGTTCACCAGGAACGCGCACGCCACGGCCCCCTGCCGGCCCACGTTGACGATGGGGTCGCGACTCACGCGGCAGTGGAGCCCGAGATCCCCGGGCGCATAGAAGAGACCCAGGGAAAAGTAGCAGGGTCCTGCATAGGCCCGACCGGCGCGGAGATAGAGCATGGGCCGCCGCGTCCCGGGCCGGCGTGCCTGGACGACCCACCGCCCGGGTTCCCGAAGCGCCCGGTTGATCCGGGCCTCCCATCGGGCCGGCCCCGCTTCTCGGCCGAGGAGCACGCCCTCCCCGCTCGATCCGACGTTCGGCTTGATCAGGAGCCGCTCCCGCGCGCGCCGCACGAACTCCGGCAGATCGATCCGGCGTCCGGCGGCGTCTTCGGTCAGCCGAGCCCCGAGCACACGCGTCCACGGTACGGCCCGGCGCAGGAGCCGGCGTTCGGCGGGCGTGAAGAGGAACGCCACCTCGGGCCGCCCGAGGCACTCGAGGAGCCCCTTCTGGCTGAACTCGCCCGCCACGCCCGGTAGCGCCGCGCCCGCGTCGAAGCGGTCGAGGAAGCCACCGAGCCCCCGGCTCCCGGGCGGCCCGAGGTCCTCGAGCCCGACGTCGCGGTAGACGACATCCACGACCATGTCCCGGAGGCACACGTCGACCCGATCGCGACGAAGGTCGGCCACGGTGCCCTGCTCGGCGCGGATACCAGCCGCGCGAAACGCCGCGACGAGGCGCGGGACCTCGCTGTAGCCATCGACGGGGAGCACGTCCTCCACGAAGGCGACCCCCCGGAGCCTTCGTCGCCCCAGCCGTCGCCCGGCCGCCCGCACCCAACGCACGACGAGGGCCAGAAGATCGGGCGGGTCGGCGAGGCGGCCCGCCTCGCGGGCGGTGTAGACGCGCGGGAAGACCTCCGCCCGCAGGATCCGGACGCCCGCCGCGTGGTTGTAGAGCCCTGCGAGCGCCGTGGCGTTGGTCTCGAAGAGAACCGGCTCGAGCGCGCCGTGCGGTCCCGCCTCCAGCCCGACGTCGGGGCGGATCATGAGCTGCCACGGGGCGGGTTCCCGCGCCGACTCGCGCGCCACCCACTCGGCGGTCGTCTCGCTCACGGGGCACAGCCCGCGGAAGCCGCCCACGTCGGCCCACCAGAGCGCGGGCGCGTGGACCTGGACGCGATGGACGAGGGCGGCGAGGCGCGCGAGACCGGGCATCGCGTGGCGGTGCACGAGGAACGGCGTGAGCGCGATGGGATGCGGGCGCGCCGGAGCCCCGGCGCGGTGGCGATGGAAGAGCCTCGCCGTGGCCTCTGCCGCCTCCACCGCCCGGAACAGTTCGTGGCGCTGCCGAGGGGTGAATCGGGTGATTCGGGTTGTCCCCAGCCGGTCGAGCTGCGTCACGGCTCGCGTATTATAGGCTCGTGGCTGCGCAGGCACCTCAGTCGTCCGCAGGGCACGAGCGGGCCCTGGCCGACGCCCTCGCGCGCTTGCGTGCCGAGGGACGTTACCGCGTCTTCGCCGATCTCGAGCGCCACTGCGGGCGCTTCCCCTGCGCCACCTGGCACGGGCCCGAGGGACCGGTCGAGGTCACCGTGTGGTGCTCGAACGACTACCTCGGCATGGGCCAGCACCCTCTCGTGCTCAAGGCCATGACCGAGGCCCTCGAGCGTGTCGGCGCCGGGGCGGGGGGGACCCGCAACATCGCCGGGACCTCGCACGCCCACGTGCTCCTCGAGCGGGAGCTGGCCGACCTCCACGCCAAGCCGGCGGCGCTCCTCTTCACGTCCGGCTACACCGCCAACGAGGCGGCCATCAGCACGCTCGCCCGCCTCCTTCCGGGCTGCGTGATCCTGTCCGACGCGAACAATCACGCGTCGATGATCGAGGGCATCCGCCGGAGCGGGGTCGAGAAGCGGATCTTCCGCCACAACGACCCGGCCGATCTCGAGCGGCACCTCGGTGCCGTCGGCGTGGGCCGACCGGCGCTCGTCTGCTTCGAGTCGGTCTACTCGATGGACGGCGACATCGCGCCGCTTCGGGAGCTCTGCGACGTCGCCGAGCGCCACGACGCCCTCACCTACCTCGACGAGGTCCATGCGGTCGGACTGTACGGCGCGCGGGGCGCGGGCGTCGCCGAGCGGGACGGCGTGCTCGATCGGCTGACCGTGATCCAGGGGACGCTGGCCAAGGCCTTCGGCGTGGTCGGCGGGTATATCGCGGGCTCGGCCGTCGTCATCGACGCCATCCGGAGCTTCGCGCCGGGCTTCATCTTCACGACCGCGATGCCTCCCGTCGTGGCGGCCGGCGCCCTGGCGAGCGTGCGGCACCTCAAGACGAGCCAGATCGAGCGCCAGCAGCACCAGGAGCGCGCCACGCGGCTCAAGCGCCTGCTCGGCGACGCCGGTTTGCCGGTCATGCCGACGCCGAGCCACATCGTGCCGGTCTTGATCGGGGATGCGGCCCTCTGCAAGCAGGCCTCCGACGAGCTCCTGGCGCGCCACCGGATCTACGTCCAGCCGATCAACTACCCGACCGTGCCCCGGGGCACCGAGCGGCTCCGGCTCACCCCGACTCCCCTTCACGACGATGACGCGATGGACCGTCTCGTCTCCGCCTTGCAGGAGGTCTGGGCCCGTCTTCGGCTCGCACGCGCGGCCTGACGGCCGTGCGCCCGCGATGCCCCACGTTTCGGGCGCGCTCATGCTGCCCCGAGGAAGGCGACGAGCGCCTGCTGGACGGCCTCCGGCGCCTCCTCGTGGGGCCAGTGACCCGCCGCCGCGAGCTGGACGACGCGGGCCGCCGGGCCGAACAGCTCGACCCAGCGCCCGAGGGCGAGCGGGCCGAATGCCGGGTCCCGCAAGCCCCAGATGATGAGGACCGGCCGACCGCGGAGCTGCTCCCGGCGCCGCCAGAGATCGGCGTAGTACGCGCTCGATCCGAGGAGCGCTCGCGCGAGCGCCCACAGCACCCGCTCTCGGTCGTCCGGTGCTGGGAACGGCGCGAGGTACTGGCGATGGATCCAGGGGGTGAGCTTCCGCCGGTCGCCGTACGCATGCGGCATGATGAGCCGGAGGGAGGCATTCCACCGGCGGTAGAGGGCACGCCCCAGGGCGCTGCTCGCCAGGCGGGCCTTCCGCCGGAGCGCCGGATCGTCGTCGAGGGGCCACATCCACGTGTTCACGAGTACGAGCCGCCGTACCCGCTCGGGCCGGTCCAGGCAGAGGGGGAGCCCGATCGGGCCTCCGAAGTCGTGGACGACCAGCGTGAATCGGCCGAGCTCGAGGCGCTCGACGAAGGCGGCGAGGACCGCCGCGTGGGCTTCGGGGGAGTAGGCGACTCCTTGGGGCCGGTCGGAGAGCCCGAACCCCAGCAGATCCGGCGCCACGCAGCGCCTGCCAGGTGAGAGCGCACGGATCAGGTGTCGCCACTCATACGACCAGGTCGGCGTCCCGTGGACGAAGAGGATGGGCTCGCCGCTCCCTTCGTCGACGTAGTGCAATCGCCCCGACGGCAGCGCGACGAACCGGCTCACGAACGGGTAGCCGACCCGATCCACCCACGCCGGGACGGGGTCGGGAGGCGACGTGGCCATGAGGTGGGCCGAGCGTACCACCGCGCCGGTTGATCGGCAGCCCCGGCGCGGCGTACGATCGCGCGTAGATGGCCTCGCGACCTGGCTCCCGGCCCAGTCCGGCCACGCTCGCCGCGTGGCGGCGCGGTGCAGTCCGACAGATGACCCGCTCGCGGACCGTGACCCTGGGGCTGATCCGCCGAATCCCTGCCGACGCGCTTCGACGGCCGCGGACGCAGGGCGCCTGGTCCGTGCGGGACGTCCTCGTCCACATCGCCGCGTGGGAGGCCGAGGGGGCGCGGCGCCTCGCGCTGATCGCCCGAGGACGCGGTGAACGCATCGTGTGGTACGACACGACGGCGGAGCTCGACGCGTTCAACGCGCGGGTCGTGTCTGCCGCGCGCCGCCTCGGTCCGGGGGCGGTGCTCCGCCGCCTCGCGGCGGCCCGCGCCCGGCTCCTGGCCGGGCTCCGGCGCCTGCCACCCTCCGCTCTCGCGGACCCCGGCCACGCGCTCCCCGTGACCAGCTGGCTCCGCGAGTTCGCCTGGACGCACGAGACGGCGCACCGGCGCGAGATCCGAGCCTGGGGTCGCGCCCGCGCCGCCGTGGAGCGCCGGCCGTGACCGTGGATCCGTTCTTCAACGACCGCGCCACCATCGGGGTCTTCGAGCGGGCCTTCTACGCCGGGCGGGAGGCCGCCGAGGAGATCGAGGCGGTCCTCGAGTGGCGCGCCCGTCCACGCCGCGTCCTCGACGTCGGGTGCAACGCTGGCCTTCACGCGCTCGAGTGGGCCCGGCGTGGGGTCGAGGTGGTCGGGATCGACTCGGCGCCGGTCGCCATCGCGCTCGCGCGGCAGCGGGCCGCCGGGGATCGACGTCTCCGCTTCGAGGTCGCCGACCTTGCGGACCCGGACCTCGACCGGCTGGGTACCTTCGACCTCGTGACCGTCCTCGGTGGTGTCTTCAACTGCATTCCGCGGTCCGCGCTCGTCCCGGCCTTCCGCGCGATCCGATCGGCCCTCGAGCCGGGCGGAGACCTCGTCTTCGACATCCTCCGCTGGCGGGACACCCCGCGGACGGTCTTCCTCCGTCGTGACGGACAAGGTGCGCTCCGGATCGTGTGGGAGTTCTCCCTGGACCCCATCGAGGGACGCGGCCGGGTCGTCGGCCAGTTCCTCGAGACCGGCGCGATCCAGAACTCCGAGCGCAACTTCTACACTGCGCCCGAGGTCACCACGCTCCTGGAGCTCGCGGGCTTCGAGCGCCACGCGGTGGCGGGCGACCTCACCCTGACGGTCCCTGCCCAGGAGGCCGAGCCGAGCTTCTTCTTCCGCGCCCGACCCCGCTAGACGCCGACGGCGCCGGGAATGGTAGACTCGAAGCGCTCGAAGCTCACCGCTCCGGGAGGCCCGTCCATGGCGACCATCCTGTACGTCGGCACCGCCGGTTCCGACGACCCCACCCGCGCCGGGTTCCCGTTCAACTTTGCGCTCGGCGCCATCGAGGCCGGTCACCAGGCAGAGATCTTCCTGGCCGGTGAGGCGGCCTACCTGATGAAGGACGTGATTGCCGAGGCGATCGGCCCCGTGGGAATGCCGCCGCTCGCCGAGATGCGGCGGAAGGTGATCGAGCACGGCGTTCCGGTCTACGTCTGAGGCCGCTGCTCGGCGGCCCGTGGGGTCACCGAGGCCGATCTCCAAGGCAAGAACGCCCGGTTCGTGACGCCGAAGGTCTTCGCCGAACGGGTAGTCGCGGCCGACAAAGTGGTGTCCTGCTAGCACGCGCTCCGCGGAGGCACGACGCGGCATGGCCATCGAGCCCTTCGCCCCAGGTGACTTCCGGGTGTTCGGCGAGCCCGGGCAGGACGCCCCTCGCGCGGCGCGCTGGAGCGGCCCGGACTATGCGCGAGCCGCCCGCGACACGCTCGGGGCGCTGCGGGAGTGTTTCCGGCTGCGGTGACCCCCGAGGAGGCGCGCGAGCGACTCCAAACTGGGACCCCCGCCGAGCGGCGGGCCACCCTCCGCGTCCTCGCCCAGGAGGCCGATGCCCGCGTCACACCGGCCGTCGCGACCCTGCTCCATACCGACGACCTGGAGCTGGTCGCGCTGGCGGAGGCCACGCTGTGGCAGGTCTGGAGCCGGTCCGGTGACTCGGCTGTCGACGCACTCTTCGCCGAGGGCGTCCGCCTGATGGAGGCGCAGGACTGGCTCGGCGCGGTGGCCGCCTTCAGCCGCGTCATCGAGGTCGCTCCGACCTTCGCCGAGGGCTGGAACAAGCGGGCGACGGCGCGCTACCTGGCGACGCACTATGCGACGTCGATCGCCGATTGCCAGGAGGTCGTGCGGTTGAACCCGCACCATTTCGGCGCGCTGTCCGGCCAGGGGCTCTGTCACGCGGCGCTGGGGCAGCTCCGCGAGGCGGCCCGCTGCTTTCGGCGGGCGCTCCAGGTCCATCCGCGCCTCGAGTCGGTCCGGCAGCACCTGGCCCGGACGGAGACCACGCTAGCCCGCAACAATGGGCACGCGCTCGGCATCGCACCGGCCGACACGCGGGGCACGGGGTGATGGGAGCTCACCGCCGGGCGGCCGTGTTCGACATGGACGGCGTCCTGGTCAACAACTCGCGCTTCCACCGCGAAGCCTGGCGACGTCTGTCCCAGGAGGAGGGCTTCGCCCTCACGGATCCCGAGTTCTGGCGCCAGGCGATCGGACGTCCCGTGGAGGAGGCGGTCCCCCGGGTCCTCGGCCAGCCAGTGCCCCCCGCGGAGGCCGCCCGCCTGGCACGGCGGAAGACCGCTCTCTACCACGAGCTGGCCGACGGCCACGCCGCTCCGGTGCCCGGCGTCGTCGAGTTCGTCCGCGCCCTTGCGGCAACGGGCATCCCGCGGGCCCTCGCCACCTCCGCGGTGGCGGACAGCGCCGCGCGGATCCTCGAGGCGCTCGGTCTCGCCGCCGTCTTCCCGGTGCGAGTGACGGCCGGGCAGGTCCGGCGTGGCAAGCCGGACCCGGAAGTGTACCTGACGGCCGCGGCACGGCTCGGCGTGCCGCCCGCCGCCTGCGTCGTGTTCGAGGACGCAGTAGTCGGCGTGGAAGCGGCCCGCCGGGCCGGCATGGCGGTGGTCGGGCTCACGACCGCGCACGCCGACGGCGAGTTACGGGACGCGGGCGCCACCTGGACGGCCCCGGACTTCACCGGCCTGGCGTGGGCCACACTCGCTCCCCCTTGACCTGAGGAGGCACCCATGGCGACGAACTGGGCGGTCTTTCCCGAGGACGGCGAGCCGCCGAAGCTCGTGGTGGCGCTTGCCGAGCAGGTTGAGCGCGACGGAGGCCGCGTCCTGGCGGTCTACCAAGAGCCGCTCAAGGAGGCCTGGCAGCTCTTCGTGATCCTGCCGCTCGCGCGCGTCGAGCCGACGCCCTACCAGCGTGACCTCTCGAAGCCCCACGTCAAGCGGCTCCAGGAAGTCATCAAGAAGCTCGGCCGGTTCGTCGACCCGATCGTCGTGGTGTCCACCGGCCCCGGGAAGTACTGGACGCCGAACGGCAACCACCGCCGCGAGGCGCTCACGAAGCTCAAGGCCGAAGAAATGCCCGCTATCCTCATTCCCGAGCCCGAGGTCGCGTACCAGATCCTCGCCCTCAACACCGAGAAGGCGCACAACGTCAAGGAGAAGTCGCTCGAGGTCATCCGCATGTACCGCGGGCTCGTCGAGGAGGGTTCCAAGGCGACCGAGGAGGACTTCGCCTTCCAGTTCGAGGCTCCGCACTTCATCACGCTCGGGCTGCTTTACGACGCGCGGCCCCGCTTCGCCGGCGGCGCCTTCGCGCCGCTCCTCCGTCGCGTCGACAAGTTCCTGAAGTCGCCCCTGTCGAAAGCCTACCCCGAGCGCGAGCGGCGGGCCGAGCTCGTCCGGGCCGCGGACGACGTGCTGGCGGACGTGGTCGCCAAGGTCAAGAAGCGCGGGCTAAACCACCCGTATGTGAAGAACTACGTCCTGGCGCGCACGACTCCGCTCAGCCGGGCGCGGAAGACGCTCCCGTCGTTCGAGCAGACCTTCGAGCGCCTCCGCGAGAACCTCGAGGCGTTCGATCCGGCGAAGGTCCGCCTCGACGAGATCGCCCGCGCGGCCGTCTTCGCCGCGCCCGCCTGAGATGACCTCGCTCCGCGCGCGTTCCGTCAGGCGAGCACCCCGACCTCACAGGACCGGTGTAGCCGACACGGCCGTCACGGCCCCGAGGGCCGGTCCGCCGGGGACCGAACAGGGGGCCGGCCGCCAGACCATTCTCGTGACGGCATTCGTCCTGCTCCTGAGCGCCTGCGTCGTCGAGCAACCCGTCGTCCAGCAACCCCCGCCACCCCCGCCCGCGCAGACGGAGGTCGTCCCGGTCGCGCCGGGCCCGACGTACGTCTGGGTGCCGGGGCACTGGGCCTGGCGCGGGCCGCGCTTCGGGTACGTCTGGGTCCCGGGCGGCTACGCGGTCCCGGCCCAGCCCGGCTATCAGTGGGTCCCGGCCCACTGGGCGCCGCGGCCCGGCGGCTGGGTCTGGGTCGAGGGGCACTGGCGCGCCCGCTAGGCTCGCCGACCGGCCCGCCGAGCGGGCCCGCCACTAGCGCCGGCGTCGTCCCCCGAGCGTGCCCGATTCCGCGGGAGCGCCGGCGGGCGCGGGGCCGGGGGCGGGCGGCGCCTCGGCCACGAGCTCGGGGCGGCACACCGCCTTGAAGTTGCACCACCGGCAGATCCGGAGATCCTCGGTCCGCTCGAAGTCCTCGATCGCCGCCACGTTCGCGTCCGCGTCGCGCAGCCAAGCCTTCATGCCCCGGATCGAGAGGCGGAGCCGCTCGCGGATCTCGTCGAGCCGCGCCGCGTCCCACGGGTGCACGGTGACCTCGCCCGCGCGGAGGTTCACCTCCAGGAGATCCATCCGGTCGGGCGGCACGTCGAGGATGTCGCGAGCGTAGAGCGCGTAGCCGCCCAGCTGGACCGCGGTCTCGTCGGGGTCAGGGCTTCCGGTCTTCCAGTCGACCAGCGCGAGCCGGTCGTCCCGCGTCCAGTACCCGAAGTCGGGCGCCGCGTAGATCGGCGTGCCCTCGAACTCGAAGGCGCGAACGTCCTCGATCAGGATCCAGCGCTCCGGTGGCGTGCGCCGGATCTCCGCGAGGAGCGGCAGCCGGTAGAAATTGCGCAGGCACCGGCACACGTGGTCCCGCAGGACCTGCCACGTCTGGTCCGGCACCTCGACGCCGTACTCGTGCTCGAAGAGAGCGACGGCTTCCTTGGGGCGCTCCCGATATCCCCCGCGCCGCGAGAACCGCCACTCCTCGCGCATGCGCCGCACGGTGTCCTCGACGAGGCGACCCTCGGACAGCTCCTGGCCCTGGTGAAGCGCGCGGAGCACGAGCTCCACGGCTGAATGGACCGTCCGCCCCGCCCAGCCCTGGCGTCCCGTGAGCTGCTTCAGGACGTAGAGGCGCCGGACGTCCGGCGGAGCGTCGCTCTCCCAGCCTCCCCAGGCACCGTAGTAGTGGTAGTAGTAGCGGCGACGGCAGTCTGCGAACATGCCCGCGCGGGAGCGCGACCAGGAGAAGACGTTGGCGAGCTCCGCCATCGGCCAGAGCATAGCACCGGGCCACCCGGCTTGACCGGTCCCGGGAGCCTCTGGTACCAAGACAGGCGCCGGCCCACCCGGGGCCGCGGCTCACGCTCGCATCGCGGCCGAGGAGGCTCCATGGAGACTCACCAGCAACTCGTGCGAGCAGTGCCGCGCGTGGCTTGGGCCTGAGCGAGCCGTGCACGGTCCTCTGGCGGGTCTCCGTGTCGTCGACTGTTCGGCGATCATCGCGGGGCCCATCACGACGGCCTTCCTCGCCACCTACGGCGCCGACGTCGTCAAGCTGGAGCCCCTCGAAGGGGACGCGCTTCGCAGCTACCCTTCGACGCTCCCCGGGCTGTCCCGCTACTTCCTGGGCATCAATCGCGGCAAGCGAAGCCTGGCCGTCGACCTGAAGCACCCCGACGGCCTCGCCATCGCGCGGCGGCTCGCGCGCGCCGCCGACGTGTTCGTCGAGAGCTTCCGTCCGGGCGTCGCCGCCCGCCTCGGCCTCGACGACCCGACGCTCTGCGCCGAGAACGCGCGGCTCGTCTACTGCTCCGTGTCGGCGTTCGGTCAAACCGGACCGCTGGCCGAGCGGCCCGGCCTCGATCCGGTCGTGCAGTCATACGGTGGCCTCGCGTGGGAGCAGGGCGCGGCGGATGGGGACGCGCCGGAACTGGTGCGTGGGAGCCTCGTCGACTACTACACGGGGAGTCTCGCCGCCTCCGGGATCCTGCTCGCCCTGATCGCCCGGGGCCGAACCGGCGTGGGCCAGCGGATCGAGACCTCGCTCCTGGACGGCGTGCTGGCGATGCAGGCGGGGCGAGCCTTCTGGGCCGAGACGGCGGAGCCTCCGGAGGCGGTGCGGGACCTCCTCGGTGAGCGGGTGTCGCGGATCTATCCGACGCGAGACGGCCACCTCTACCTCTACGTGGAGCTGCCGAAGTTCTGGACGGGGCTCTGCCGGACGCTCGGCCTCGAGGCCTGGCTCGGCGACCCCCGCCTCCAGACCATGGTCGGGCGCCACGCGCACAAGGAGGAGCTGATCCGGGCCATCACCGAGCGCCTCGCCGCCCGGACAGCCGCCGAGTGGGAGACGCGCTTCGCCGAGGCGGACGTGCCGTGCACCCGAGTCCGTTCCGTTCCGGAGATGCTGGTAGACCCCCAGGCTCTCCTGAACGGCACGCTGGCCACCGTCCAGCACCCGACGCTCGGACCGGTGCGGCTCTTGGGGGTGCCGGTGCGCCTGGCCGCCACGCCCGGCGCGCCGGCCGGCCCGCCGCCGGCGGTCGGCGAGCACACGGACGCGATCCTGGCGGAGGCCGGCGTCTCGGCGTCGGAGATCGCGCGCCTCCGGCAGGCCGGCGTCGTACGATGAGGCCAAGGGAGGGATGATGCGAAGGTCACCGATTCCTGGCCTCGTGCTCGTCGCGTTCGTCCTCGGCATCCTCGTCGGCCAGGCCGGGGGCCAGGCAAAGCCTCGCATGTGGGCCGATCGCGTACTCGACGTCGTCACGGACGAGCTCCCGCGCAAGGCGCGGGTCGTCGCCAATCTCGACAACTGGGACCCGGGCGCGGAGACCGGTCGCCACACGCACCCCGGCCCCACGGTCTTCGTCCTGCTCGAGGGCGAGCTCGAGGAGACGCTGGCCGACGGGCGCACCCGGACGCTCCACGCCAACCAGGGATTCTGGCATCGGGCCCGAACGGAGCACAACGTCCGGAACGTGACTGGACGGCCCGCGCGCGCGCTCGCCATCCACCTCGACCCCGCGGGCTGAGGCGACGTGCGCGCCCGTCCGGCATGGCGGCTTGCCTGACCGGGGCCGGGCGGGCGATGCTGGATGGAAGGGCGTTCGATCACCATCCCGGACCGGAGGGCCTCATGGGAACGATCCGCGTGCTCTCTCCCGTCATCGACACCAAGGTCAGCCAGACCGCGCCCCTGCCCCTGCCGGGCACGCTCGCCGGCAAGCGGCTCGGATTCCTCGACAACACGAAGGCGAACTTCGAGCTCCTGCTTCGCCACATGGAGGCACTCCTCAGGGCGCAGGGAGGGCTCGTCGATGTCGTCTACGAGCGGAAGGCGAACTCCTCGACGCCCGCCCCGCCCGAGGTCCTCGCACGCCTCCGCGACGTGGACCTGGTCGTCACCGGCTCCGCCGACTGAGGTTCCTGCACGTCGTGGAGTCTCCACGACGCAGTGACCTTGCAGCGGGCCGGCACCCCCGCGGTCGTCGTCACGACGACCGCCTTCGAGACGCTCGCCCACCACGAGGCGCACACGCTCGGGATGGAAGACCTCCCGCTCCTGGTGGTGGACCATCCCCTCGGCGGCGAGCCCGTGGAGCGGATCGAGACCCGGGCGGCGCGAGCGGCCAGCCAGCTCCTGGCGCGCCTGGGCGCCCCGCCCCCCGCGGGGTGATGATGCCGCGCGCCGCCCCCGTCCTCTCGTCGGAGATCCTCGAGCTTCCCGACACGCTCGAGGCGGTCGAGGCGCACTTCCGCGCGCAAGGCTGGACCGACGGGCTGCCGATCGTCCCACCGACCGAGGCGCGTGTCGAGGCGATGCTCGCCGGGATCGATGCGGACCCGGACCATGTCGTCGGGAAGCTGCCGCCCCTCTGGGCCGAGGCCACGGTCGAGAAGGTCGCCATCAATGCGGTGATGGCCGGCTGCGGGCCCGAGGCGATGCCGGTCCTGGTCGCGGCGCTCGAGGCGATGCTCGACTCCGCCTTCAACCTCTACGGCATCCAGGCGACGACCCACCCCGTGGCGCCGCTCCTGATCGTGCACGGGCCGGCCGCGAACCGGCTGGGCATGCACGCCGGACCCGGCGTCTTCGGACCGGGCAACCGCGCCAACGCGACGCTCGGCCGTGCGGTGCGCCTGTGTCTCTGGAACCTCGGGGGCGCACGCCCGGGGCGGGGTGACATGGCGACCCAGGGCAGCCCGGCCAAGTACACCTACGCGATCGCCGAGCGCGTGGAGGCGAGCCCCTGGGGGCCGCTCCACGCGAGCCTCGGATTCGACGCCGGGGACGATGCCGTCACGGTGTTCGGCGGCGAGGCGCCTCACAACGTCAACGACCACGTGAGCCCGAAGGCGCCGAACCTCCTCTCCGTGATCGCCGGCACCGCGGCCACCCTGGGCTCGAACGTGGGTTGGTACTTCGCGCAGAGCCAGCTCCTCCTCGTACTCGGCCCCGAGCACGCCGCGACGATTGCCGAGGACGGCTTCACGCGCGCCGACGTGCAGCGCTACATCTACGAGCACGCGCGGCTATCGCTCCAGCAGCGCAAGCAGGGCGGGATGTGGGGAATCCACGACTGGCCCCGCTGGATGCAGACCGCCGACAACCACGCGCTGCTGCCGGTCGTCCCCGGACCGGACGACGTCTACGTGATGGTCGCCGGCGGATCCGGCAAGCACTCGAGCGTCGTCCCCAACTGCTGCTTCTCGCGCGCCGTGACCCGGAGGGTTGCGCGCTGGCCGCGGTAGGGTCGCGACGCGCCTCACCCGCGGTTGCGGCGACGCTCGCCGCGCGCCGAAGGTCCGCGCCGCCGCGCCGAAGACCCCGGGGCTCCCTGCCGAGCCGACTCGCGCGAGCCGCCATCCTAGCGCCACTTGCCCTGCGCCTCACGGTCCTGGGCCTGCTGATCCTGGTCGTGCTCGCCCTGCTGAACCTCGCCTACCAGGTGGCCCGCAAGCCGACGGAGGTCTTCGGGCTCGTCTTCGCGCCGGCGCCCCTCACCCCGCGTGAGACGTGGACTCGCTACGGCTCCACCTTCCGGGCCCACGCCACCGAGTTGGTCCGGCCCGAGCTCCTGGCCGCGCTTGCCCACGCCGAGAGCCAGGGCGATCCGCTTGCGCGCACGGCGTGGCGGTGGCGCTGGAGCTGGAACCCGTTCGCCCTGTACGCGCCCGCTTCCAGCGCGGTGGGGCTCTACCAGATGACCGACGCGGCGTTCGAGGAAGCGCGACACCTCTGTATCCACGATCATCGCGTGGCCCGGGCGGGATCGTGGTACGACCCCTACGCCTGTTGGTTCCCCGCCCTCTACAGCCGGACGGTGCCCAGTCACGCCATCGAGATGACGGCGGCCCGGCTCCACGAGCATCTCGTCCAGGCGCTCGGTCCCGAGCGGGCCGAGCGGATCGGCGTGAGGTCGCGGGAGCGCCTGGCCGCGGTGATCCAGCTCTGCGGCCCGGCCCGGGGCGCCACCTTCGTCCGGCGCGGCTTCCGCGTAGACACGGGAGAGCGCTGCGGCACGCACGACCTGGCGGCATATCTGGCGCGGGTCGATCGGTTCACGCTCTCGTTCGAGCGGCTGGCCCGCTCTGGGTGAGACACGCGGCGGCCCCGGATGGCCCGGCGGACGCTCGGCGCGCCGGGCGCCGGCCTTGCGGCGGCGCCCGGCGCGTGATAGGCAGTCAGGCATGGGGGACCAGCCGGCCACGACGTTCGACGTGACCTGCCCGTGTTGCAAGGCGATCCTGACGGTCGACGCCGAGGTCCATGCGGTGCTGGCCCACCGGGAGCCGCCACGGAGTGGTCCTCTGTCGAGCCTGGACAAGGCCATGGACCACCTTCGGGGTGCCGGGGCCCGGCGCGAGGCGGCGTTCCGCCAGGCGACCGAGGCCGAACGGACGAAGGGCGACGTCCTGTCGCGGAAGTTCGGCGAGGGCCTCAAGCGGGCGAAGGACGACCCGGACCCGCCGATTCGCCCCATCGACCTGGACTAGGCCCCCCCGGACCGTGAGGCCGTGACGCAGGCCAGGGCGTCCGGCGAGGCGGCGGCACCCGAGCTCCTGCGCGAGATCCTGCCCGGTGTCAGCCGCTCGTTCGCGCTGTCGCTCCGCGTCCTGCCCTCGTCTCTCCGCCACCCCTTCGGGGTGACATACCTCGTCGCGCGGGCAGCGGACACGATCGCGGATACGCGCGCGCTGGCGCCGGCCGCTCGGCTCTTGGCGCTCCACGCCCTCCGGGGGGCCCTCGGTGACGGCGCTCGTGCGGCGCCGATCCTGGGGAGGGCCGCGGCGGGAGGCCAGACCGCCGCGGAGCGTACCCTCCTCGCGCGCTTTCCTGACGTCCTCGCCGCGTACCGCGCGCTCGAGCCGGGCGACCGGGCGCGGTCGCTCGGGGTCCTCCTGACCCTGACCCAGGCCATGGTGGAGGCCCTCGAGCGCTTCCCGCCCGAGATGGCGGATCGCGTCGGCGCTCTGGAGACGCGCGCCGACCTGGACCGCTACACGCATCTGAACGCGGGCTGCGTCGGCGAGTTCTGGACCGACATGGTGGTCGCGCACCGGCCGCGATGCGCGCGATGGGATCGGCCAGCAATGCGAACGCGCGGCGCCCGCTTCGGCCAGGGGCTCCAGCTTGTCAACGTGCTCCGGGACCTCCCGCGCGACCTCAGGATCGGACGCTGTTACCTCCCGCGCGCGGAGCTCGCGGCGCTTCGCCTGGCGCCCCAGGACCTGCTGAATCCCGCGGCGCTCCCGCGCGTCCGTCCGCTCCTCGACGCGCTGATCGACGAGGCGCTCATCCGCCTGGACGAGGGCCGCGCGTACACGCTCGCCGTACCCCGGGGCGAGACGCGACTCCGCCTGGCATCCTTCTGGCCGCTCTTGATCGGGCTCGGCACCCTCGCCCGGCTCCGACGCGCCGAGAACCTGCTCGATCCCACCGTCACCGTGAAGGTGCCGCGCCGCGAGGTCCAGTGGCTCCTCGCGCGCTCCCTCGCACTGGTGTGGTCCGACCGGGGGCTCGGCGCCTGGGTCCGGCGGCTCGCCGGCGCCGCGGGCGCTCATTGAGACCGAATCCGCGGGGAGCCTAGGGCGAGCGCTCCTCCGGCGGGACCAGGCGCAAGAGCGCCTCGGGGTCGACCCGCGCGCCGTTCAGTAGGACCGCGAAGTGGAGGTGCGGTCCCGTCACGCGACCGGTTGCCCCCACGGTCCCGATGACCTGCCCCGCAGCCACGGACTCGCCCGGCTCGACGCGCGTCTCGGTGAGATGGTAGTACAGCGTGAAGAGACCGAGGCCATGGTCCACCACCACGTTGCGCCCTGCGAAGAAGTGCTCGGTGACGAGAACCGTCCGACCGGCGTTGGCGGCGACGACCGGCGTCCCTACCGGCGCGGCCCAGTCGTAGCCGGTGTGGGGGTTCCGAGGCTGGCCGTTGATGAGCCGCCGGACCCCGAAGCCGCCCGTGGGCTGGCCGCCCTCGACCGGGACCCGAAACGGGCCGCGCCAGAGACGCTCGGACGCCCCGGCGGCCAGGGCCGCCCGAAGCTCCCCTCGCTCGGTCTCGACCCGGGCGAGCGTCGCCGCGTCGAGGTCGACCATGCCCTTCGGGAGCGTGAGCTGCTGCGTCGGGAACGTGCGGGGTCGCACGGTAACCGCCCCGGCCGCGAGCGCGCCGCCGTTCTTCGTCGCGCTGGGTCGCGTGACCCGCCAGCCCATCGGGCCGGCTCGCGCCTCGAGATCGATGCCGACCAGCGCGGCCACGCCGCCCCCGGTGGGAAAGAGCGCGATCGCGCGGCCATCCCACTCCGCGCGAGCGTCCGGGGGCGCGCCGGTCACGTGCAGGAGGAGCACATCACCGGGCTGTGGGCTCAAGGGCGTGACCGACACGCGCACACCGCCCGGCGTCCCGCCCGCGACCGCAGCCATTGGGGGCGCAACGGCCAGGAACGCGGAGCCCACCAGGAAGACCCGGCGCTTCACTCCGGCTTCGGACCAGGCGGTTGCTGGCGGAGGAACCGCTCGATCTCGGCCACCAGATCCGTCGCGCTTGGCAGGTCACCGGGCGACGGCGGCTCGGCTTCCTCGGCCTCCTGGTCCTTCGTCTCCAGGCGGCGCACGTAGTTCGCCACCTTCCGGTTCTGCTGGAGCACCTCGGCCAGCTGGGAGTCGAACTGGGTTGCGGATTCCTCGAGCTCCCGGAAATCGAGCGGACCGTCGAAGAGCCGGTTCACGCGCTGAACGAGGGCCAGCGTGGCCCGGGGGTTCTCCATGGCCGAGATGTAGTGCGGCACGTTGGCCCAGAGGCTGGCCGTCGCGAGCCCCGCCGCGCGCGCCGTCGAGGAGAGCACGCCCACGATCCCGGTCGGGCCCTCGTACCGGGTCGGGCGGACCCCGAGTACGGCGCCCAGCTCGGGATCGGTCGCGAAGCCCGTCAGCCGGACTGGCCGGGTGTGCGGGACCTCCGCCAGGAGGGCACCCAGGGTGACCACGAGCCCCACCTCGAGGTCCTTCGCGAAGTCGAGCACGGCCCGGCAGTAGGTCTTCCACCGGAGGTGCGGCTCGATCCCCACCCCGACGACTACGTCGCGGCTCGCCCGCGTGCACAAGGTGAACTCCATCTCGGGCCAGACGATCTCGCGCTCGAGCGTCCCCGGTACGAGACGCACGAGCGGACGCTGCAAGCCGAAGTGGTAGAACTCCTCCGGGTCGAGGCTGGCGATCCGCTGACCGTCCCACGCGCTCCGGAGGAAGCGCGCCGCGTTGGTCGCCGACTCGGCGGCGTCGTTCCAGCCGGCGAAGGCCAGGAGGAGGACGGGCCGCCGGAGCCGGCTCGGTCGCTCGTGGATCGTCACCTGGGTCATGGTCGACGCTCTCACGCCGGATTGTAGATTGCGGCGACCCACGCCACAACCGATATATGCTGGCCGGCGCGCGTGAGCCTGCCCGCACTCGGCCTCGTCGTCCTGGCAGCGGTTTCCCACGCCACGTGGAACCCTGGGCGCCGACTCGAATCAGGCGGGCGCGCTCGCGTTCGGTCTCGCGGGGGCTTGACGCCCGCCCCAAGCGCGCCGCGGAGGCCCGCCGCGTCGGGCCGGCCAGGCTATAATTCCTGCGCCATGGCCCACGACCTCGTCGTGCGGGACGGCAGCGTCGTCACCGCGACCGAGACGTTCCGGTGCGACGTCGGCGTCGACGGCGGGCGAATCACGGCGCTCGGCGAAGGGCTCCCGCGCGGGCGCCGCGAACTCGACGCCCGCGGCCTCTACGTCCTCCCCGGCGGAATCGACAGCCACGTCCACATCGACCAGCTCTCCTCGGCCGGAGTCGTGTGCGCCGACGACTTCCACTCGGGCACCGTGTCCGCCGCCTTCGGCGGCACCACGACCGTGGTCCCCTTCGCGGCGCAGCACCGCGGGATGAAACTCCGGGCCGTCGTCGAAGATTACCACCGCCGCGCCAGCGAGAAGGCGGTGATCGACTACGCGTTCCATCTGATCGTCGCGGACCCGACCGAGGAGGCGCTCCGCGAGGACCTGCCCCAGCTGGTCGCGGAGGGCGTGGCCTCGCTCAAGGTCTACATGACCTACGAGCGCCTCCGCCTCGGCGACGAGCAACTCCTCGACGTCCTGGCCGCGGCGCGGCGGCTCGGCGCCCTCACGATGATCCACGCCGAGAACCACGGCATGATCGCGTGGCTGTCGAATCGCCTCCTCCAGGCGGGGGCGACCGCCCCGCGGTACCACGCGATCGCCCACCCGCGTGTCGCGGAGGGTGAGGCGGTCCAGCGTGCGATCGCGCTGGCCGAGCTGGTCGACGTGCCGATCCTAATCGTGCACGTGTCGGACGCGGCGGGCGCGACCGCGATCCGCCGGGCCCAGGCGCGCGGCCTCCGTGTCTACGGCGAGACATGCCCGCAGTACCTGTTCCTCACGGCCGACGACCTCGATCGACCCGGCCTCGAGGGCGCGAAGTACGGTTGTAGCCCCCCGCCCCGCGACCGGACCGCTCAGGAAGCGATCTGGGCCGGGCTCGCCAACGGTACGTTCCAGGCCTACTCCTCCGACCACGCGCCCTACCGCTTCGACGAATCGGGCAAGCTCGTGAAGGGAGACCGCACGACGTTCAAGGACATGGCCAACGGGGTCCCCGGGCTCGAGCTCCGGCTCCCCCTGCTCTTCTCGGAGGGCGTCCGCCGGGGCCGGCTGTCGCTCAACGAGTTCGTCGCCCTCGGCGCCACCAACCACGCCAAGCTCTACGGGCTCTACCCGCGCAAGGGGACGATCGCCCTCGGTGGGGATGCGGACCTCGCTCTCTGGGACCCTGAGCGGCGGGTCCGCGTCACCGCGTCGATGCTCCACGACCGGGTCGGCTACACGCCCTACGAGGGACGTGAGCTCACCGGGTGGCCGGTCACGGTCGTCTCGCGGGGGCGCGTCGTCGTCGCGGAGGGCCGGCTCCACACCGAGCCCGGAACGGGGCAGTTCGTGCCATCCGCGCCGTCCGACTGGGCGCGTCCGCGCGGGGTGCCCGTACCCGAGCTCGAGCGGCTCCGTCAGCTCGGCCCCACCCTGGATCTCTAGACGCACGGCGCCCGGCGGCCTCGGACGGGCCCGGACACCGTTCAGAACACGAGCGTGAGACCGACGGTGGCCACCATGTCCGGGCTCGCCGAGGTGAGGCCAACCCCGATGGCACCGTCAAGCGTCGCTTTCCGGAGGAGCCCTGGCGCCTCCCCGGCGGCGAAGACGTCCCACGCGACCCCGACGCGGACGACAGCCGTGTCGTCGGCGTCTCGTCCGACAGCGATCTCGCCGACGAGCTCACCGACCAGCCGCCAGGCGCCGCCCGGCGCCCACTCCACCGACCCGGCGAGGGTCACGACGTCGGTGTGGGCATCGCCCGTGGTGATCGTATAGCCGACGTTCGCCGTCAGGGTGATCGCCCCCAGCGTCCGGCTCGCGGCCAGGAGCAGGCCGACATCCACGCCGTCCGCGCCGAGGCCCCGCCCCTCGTCCCCGGTGGGCAGCCGCACGGTCAGGCGGCCGAGCAGCGCCGGCCAGGGCGGAGCCTCGTCGAGGAACCGGTACTTGACGCCGAGGACCGTGTCGCCTACCCGCCCCGGGCGCCTGCTTCCGGCGGGTCCACGACCGCGAGCGTGCCCTGGACGTTCACCTCGAGGTTCTCGCGAAGGCCCACGTTGACCACGATGGCCACATTCCCCGCGTGGCCGTCGGACGCCGTTCCGTAGGTCGCCCCGCCTCCACCTCGACCCGCGCGGCCGTCCCGGTGTCCTCGGTGTCGAGGGGGCGCCCGGCATCGGCAATCGCCGGTGTGGCGACGACGAGGGCCAGCGCCGCGGCGAGCGTCCAGATCCGGCGCGCTCTCCCGTGGACGACCGTCACGCGCGGAACGCGAAGTAGAGAACGGCGG